>OGYW01002408.1_pt1 | contig 14299 bp, 7 predicted proteins | sample 1576621 | NCBI WGS metagenome assembly OGYW01 (sample SAMEA3541528, study PRJEB24748) | human gut metagenome | biome: human gut; feature: human-associated habitat; material: faeces | place: China | collected 2012 | reverse complement strand
GTTGGAGTTTTGTTCTGGCAATGATTACTTTGTTAGGGCTTTCCATTTTCGGCTACGGATATATGCGCCAGGGGTTCTTCCCGGACATGGTATATGACCAGCTTTATATGGAATACAAGCTACCCGAAGGCAATAACTCCACCCGCGTGGCACGAGATCTGAAAGAGATAGAAACCTATCTGAAAACACGTAAGGAGATTACTCACGTCACCACTTCGATAGGTGGTACGCCGGGGCGTTACAACCTCGTGCGCAGCATCGCCAACCCTTCCCTCTCATATGGCGAACTGATTATCGACTTCACTTCACCGGACGACCTTGTAGACAATATGGATGAAATACAAAACTACCTGGCACAGCGTTACCCCGATGCCTACGTGAAACTGAAGCGTTACAACCTGATGTTCAAGAAATATCCCATCGAAGCACAGTTTATGGGACCCGATCCGGCCATACTGCATCAGTTGGCCGACAGTGCGCGGAACATTATGGAGAATACTCCGGAAGTATGCCTCATCACCACCGACTGGGAACCGCAGATACCCGTACTTTCCATAGAATACGACCAAGCAGCCGCCCGCGCTCTCGGCCTCAGCCGCAGTGATGTCAGCATGTCTCTCCTTTCCGCCAACGGCGGCATACCTATCGGTTCTTTCTATGAAGGCATACACCGCGACAATATCTACCTGAAATGCCTGGATGAGAAAGGGCAACCGATAGAAAACCTGGGCAACACGCAAGTGTTCTCCACCCTTCCTTCATTGAACGGACTGATGAACGAGGAGAACATCGTGAAACTCAAAGCCGGTACTTTGAGCAAAGAGGAACTGGTGGAAAGCCTTATGGGAAGCACTCCGCTGAAACAAATCAGTAAGAGTATCGATATCCGTTGGGAAGATCCTGTAGTACCCCGTTACAACGGGCAACGCAGCCAGCGTGTGCAATGCTCTCCCGCTCCCGGCATAGAAACGGAGAAGGCGCGGCAAGCCATTGCCCGGAAGATAGAACAGATAGAGCTACCCGACGGCTACACCCTTCATTGGCAAGGAGAGAAGAATGCAAGCGACCAGTCTATGAAGTACCTGTTCAAGAACTTCCCGCTGGCCATCATATTAATGATTGCCATCCTCATTATGTTGTTCAAGGATTATCGTAAACCGGCTGTCATCTTCTGTTGTCTCCCCATGATTCTTGTAGGAGTAGTGGCAGTAATGCTGCTTACGGGCAAAACATTCAACTTCGTGGCAATTGTAGGCACATTGGGACTGATAGGCATGCTCATCAAAAACGGCATTGTGCTAATGGATGAAATAACCCTTCAACTTAATCAGGGAATAGAGCCGGTTACGGCATTGGTCGATAGCGCCCAAAGCCGCTTACGACCTGTAACCATGGCAGCGCTGACTACCATTCTGGGCATGATACCGCTGCTGCCCGATGCCATGTTCGGTTCTCTGGCCGCATCCATTATGGGCGGACTGACATTCGGAACACTGATAACGCTCCTGTTCATCCCTATCCTATACGCATTATTCTTTCACATTAAAAACGAGTAACAATGAAAAAGAAAATAATTATCCTCACCGCCCTGCTTTTCTCTACCGGTATCTCTGCCCAAGAGACACTGACACTGGAGCAATGCAGGGAAATGGCTTTGAAATACAATAAAGAAATGGCGGCTTCGGCCAAACAGACGGAAAGCGCACGCTACACCGCAAAGAGTTACAAAGGCAACTTCTTGCCAAACTTCACCCTCAGCGGAACAGGTATTTACAGTACGGCAGACGGCAGTTTAGGCATAGCCGGCGGCAATCTGCCAACTTTCCTGCCCGATGCTACGGGACAGTTTCTGCCCAACAACGGATTCGCATACTTTCCGGGAGTAGACATGAACTATAAAATAGGCATGGTGTATATGGGTGGCATACAAGTGGAACAACCTCTTTATATGGGCGGCAAAATTCGTGCCGCTTATAAGATGTCTTTATTGGGCAAAGAAATGGCACAGCTGAGCGAAACGCTGACGGCATCGGAGGTCATTGTGAAAACCGACCAAGCCTATGCACAGGTCATCAAGGCCAAAGAGATGAAGAAAGTGGCGGACAAGTACAACGCAGTGCTCGTTGAATTGAAGAAAAATGTAGAAAGCGCCTACAAGCATGGACTAAAGCCTCAAAATGACGTCCTGAAAGTACAAGTAAAACTGAATGAGAGTGAACTCAACATCCGTAAGGCCGACAATGCACTCCGTCTGGCAACCATGAACCTCTGCCACTACATCGGAAAACCCCTGACGTCGGACATACGCACTGCTGACAATTTTCCTGAAGTGGCACAGGACATCCGGCTACAAATATCAGATATCTCCGCCCGTCCCGAATATGCCATACTGAACCAGCAGGTGGCCATCGCCAAGCAACAGGTAAAGCTGAACCGCAGTGAGCTGTTGCCCCAAATCGGTGTAAAAGGTTCGTACGACTATATTCATGGATTGGAAATCAACGATCAGGACCTATTCAATAAAGGCAGCTTCTCCGTCCTCCTGAATGTAAGTGTACCTCTTTTTCATTTCGGCGAACGCACCAACAAAGTGCGTGCAGCCAAAGCCAAACTGGAACAGACCCGTCTTGAACAGGAAAACATGAACGAACAGATGCTATTGGAACTGACACAGGCTGCCAACAACCTCGATGAAGCCCAACTGGAAAGCACCATCGCCGAACGCTCCCTGCAACAAGCCGAGGAAAACATGCGGGTAAGCCGCAGCCAATATGATGTGGGATTGGAAACCCTGTCCGACCATCTGGAAGCACAGGCCTTGTGGCAGCAGGCATACGAAACTCACGTAGATGCCCGCTTCCGACTGTACCTGAATTACGTGGCTTATCTAAAGGCAACGGGGACTTTACTAAAATAAAAGTTATGAGCACTTTTATCTATACTCTTCCCATGACTTAATGGCCAAATCGTCCGGAGTCATCGTGCAGAACGCATTGATAAAGGCACTTGCCAGCCGCGCATTCGTAATCAACGGGATGTTGAGGTCGATAGCTGCCCGGCGTATCTTATAGCCGTTGTCCAACTCGCCTGCGGTGAGGTTCTTCGGAATGTTCACCACCATATCAATCTCTTTTTTATGCAGCATATCGAGTGCCTGCGGCTGCATATCAGGTTCGCTCGGCCAGTAGACGCAGGTGTTCTCCACGCCATTCTCCATAAGGAACTTACTTGAGCCGCCGGTTGCAAACAGCTTATACCCTTTCTTCTGAAGCATGCGAGCAGCGGAAAGCATGTCCACTTTCTGCTTCGGTGTACCGGTAGAAAGCAAGATGTTCTTCTGCGGAATACGGTAACCGACGGAAAGCATCGCCTTCAGAATGGCACAGGAAGTATCACTGCCTATGCACCCCACTTCACCCGTAGACGCCATATCCACTCCCAGCACAGGATCTGCCTTTTGCAGACGGTTGAAAGAGAACTGCGAAGCCTTGATTCCTACATAGTCGAGATCGAAAAGGTTCTTGTCCGGCTTCTGTACAGGAATTCCGAGCATCACCTTTGTGGCCAGTTCGATAAAGTTGATTTTAAGGACCTTGCTGACAAACGGGAACGAACGGCTGGCCCGCAGATTACATTCGATGACCTTGATGTCGTTGTCCTTGGCAAGGTACTGGATGTTGAACGGACCGGAGATGTTCAGCTCGCGGGCAATCTCGCGACTGATGCGCTTGATGCGGCGTACCGTCTCCACATAGAGCTTCTGCGGCGGGAACTGGATTGTAGCGTCACCGGAATGTACACCGGCAAATTCAATATGCTCGCTGATGGCATACGCTACGATTTCACCGTTCTGTGCTACGGCATCCATTTCCACCTCCTTGGCATGTTCTATGAACTGGCTTACCACTACCGGATGCTTCTTGGATACGTTTGCCGCCAGTTGCAGGAAGCGTTCCAGTTCTTCCTGATTGGAACAGACGTTCATAGCCGCACCGGAAAGCACATAACTGGGACGAACCAGCACCGGAAATCCTACCTTCCCGACAAAATCATTGATGTCCTCCAACGAGGTAAGCGCACGCCATTCGGGTTGGTCCACACCGATACGGTCCAGCATAGCCGAGAACTTATCGCGATCCTCGGCATTATCAATGCTCTTGGCACTCGTTCCAAGGATAGGCACATTCTGCGCGTCAAGGCGCAAGGCAAGGTTATTTGGAATCTGGCCGCCTGTAGACACGATTACGCCATGCGGATTTTCCAGTTCGAGAATGTCCATGACACGCTCGAAGGTGAGTTCGTCGAAATAGAGACGGTCGCACATGTCATAATCCGTAGATACAGTTTCGGGGTTGTAGTTAATCATGACGCTGCGATAACCTTCCTTGCGGATGGTGTTCAACGCCTGCACACCGCACCAGTCGAACTCTACCGAGGAGCCGATGCGGTATGCCCCCGAACCGAGTACAACGATAGATTTGCGGTCGCCCAGATAATGCACATCATTGGCAATGCCGCTGTATGTCAGATACAGATAATTGGTTCGGGCGGGATACTCGGCGGCGAGTGTATCTATTTGTTTCACTACGGGCAGCACCCCCATGCTCTTGCGCAACGCACGTATGGTAAGTATGCCATCCTCGCTATCCATATAGCGTTCCAAACCAAGAGCGCGAGCTATCTGCAAATCGGAGAAGCCTTGTATCTTGGCTCTGCGCAACAATTCTTGCGCTGCCTTGTCATTCCGAACGAAGCGGATGATCTCTTCCCCTTGAACTTTCAAAGGAACGGATTCTTCGCTGCACTCCGAACCACAGACGGTTTCTGAATACTCGTGCAGCTCCTTACTGGTATTCATAATGTTCATCAGCTTCTCCAAGAACCAACGGTCTATCTTTGTCAGCTCATGTACCTGGTCTACGGTATATCCGGCACGAAAGGCTTTGGAGATGACAAAGATACGTTTATCCGTAGGCTCACGAAGTGCTTTGTCAATATCGGAGATGACAAGTTCCTTATTCTCCACAAAGCCATGCATCCCCTGTCCTATCATGCGCAGCCCTTTCTGAATGACTTCCTCAAAGGTACGTCCGATAGCCATAACCTCTCCGACAGACTTCATGCTTGATCCCAACTCTTTGTCTACGCCATGGAACTTGCCCAAATCCCAACGGGGAATTTTACAGACTACGTAATCCAGGGCAGGTTCGAAGAAAGCGCTGGTGGTTTTGGTTACGGAGTTTTTCAAGTCGAAAAGCCCATAGCCCAATCCGAGTTTTGCTGCAACAAAAGCCAGTGGATAACCCGTTGCTTTAGAGGCAAGTGCAGACGATCGGCTCAAGCGGGCGTTTACCTCGATGACACGATAATCTTCACTTTCCGGGTCGTAGGCATACTGCACATTGCACTCGCCCACAATACCGATGTGACGGATGATTCGGATGGCAAGTTCACGCAGTTTGTGATAGTCCGTATTACTTAATGTCTGCGACGGAGCAATGACAATGGACTCCCCTGTGTGAATGCCCAGCGGATCGAAGTTCTCCATATTGCAGACGGTGATGCAGTTGTCGAAGCGGTCGCGTACAACCTCGTACTCCACTTCTTTCCAGCCGCGCAATGACTTCTCCACCAATACTTGCGGAGAGAAAGAGAAAGCCTTTTCTACCAGAACATTCAGCTCTTCTTCGTTGTCGCAAAAGCCCGATCCCAGTCCGCCCAATGCATAGGCCGCACGTACAATGACCGGATAGCCCAACTCCGCAGCGGCACGACGGGCGTCTGCCGCATTTTCCACCGCCTCGCTTTTAATGGTCTGCACATTGATTTCATTCAGCTTCTGCACGAATATCTCACGATCCTCCGTATCTATGATGGCCTGTACGGGAGTGCCAAGCACCCTCACGCCGTACTTTTCAAAGATGCCTTCCTTGTAAAGCTCCACGCCACAGTTCAATGCCGTTTGTCCTCCAAAAGCAAGCATAATGCCGTCCGGGCGTTCTTTCTCAATGACTTTCTCCACAAAGTAAGGGGTTACGGGCAGGAAATATATCTGGTCGGCAACGCCTTCCGAAGTCTGTACCGTAGCTATGTTCGGGTTGATAAGGACGGTATGGATACCTTCTTCTTTCAACGCCTTGAGGGCCTGCGAACCGGAGTAGTCAAACTCTCCCGCCTCACCGATTTTCAGTGCGCCGGAGCCAAGCAGCAGGACTTTCTTTATATTGTTTTCTTTCATTTGTCTATCTGTTTATTGAAATGAGTGATAATAATAGAACTCCTTACTTCAGCAACTTCACAAACTCGTCAAACAAGAATTCCGTATCCGTCGGTCCGCTGGCTGCTTCAGGGTGAAACTGTGCAGAGAACCAAGGATTGTGCTTGTGACGGATGCCTTCGTTAGATCCATCGTTCATATTGATGAAAAGCGGTTCCCAATCCTCCGTCAGCGTATTGTTGTCCACTGCATATCCATGATTCTGCGAGGTAATGAAACAACGTTCCGTCCCTACCATGCGCACAGGCTGGTTATGGCTGCGGTGTCCGTATTTCAGTTTGTATATTTTAGCTCCTCCGGCTTTGGAAAGCAGCTGATTGCCCATGCAGATGCCGAAGATAGGGAGCTTCTCATTCTTCATCGCCTTACGGATGTTCTGAACGGCAGCATCACAGGTGTCGGGATCGCCGGGACCATTGGAGATAAACAGTCCGTCGAACTCCAGCCCGTTGAAATCATAGTTCCAGGGAACGCGGATGACTTCCACCCCCCGTCGCAACAAACAGCGGATGATGTTAGCCTTCACACCGCAATCCACAAGGACAACCTTCTTTAATGAAGAATGAGGAATGAGAAATGAAGAATGGGCTGAGCTACGGGTGGAAGTTCCGTCAGGAAGGTAATGTATGATTTCCTTGCAACTCACGCGATCCACGTAGTTTACGCCTTCGTACACCGCTGTCGGCAATTCTTCATCTACCTTTCCTGATTCTTCATTTTTCCCGTCTGATTCTTTATCAAACTCGATTCTCCCCAACATCACTCCATGCTCTCGCAGCACTTTTGTCAGTTCCCTGGTGTCGATACCCGTAATACCGGGCACTTGCTCACGCTTGAGCCAGTCGCCAAGACTTTCCGCGGAATTCCAATGGCTGTAATTTTCGGAATAATCACTTACGATAATGGCTTCGGCATGGATACGCTCGCTTTCCATGAATGTGGGTAATCCGTTCGGTTCAACAGTGAAAGGTGGTACACCATAGTTGCCCACCAACGGATAGGTGAGCGTCAGCAACTGTCCGGCGTACGAAGGGTCGGTCAGGCTTTCGGGATAGCCCGACATGGCTGTGTTAAAGACCACCTCTCCCGCCACCGGCTTTTCATAGCCAAACGACTTACCGCAAAAGCGGCTCCCGTCGTCGAGGAGTAATGTTACATTTCTCATATTTACTACTTGCAAGTGGTTAGCGATTAGTGATTGGCGTTTATCAATTTGAATCGATTGTATTCAGGCATGTATCGCTTTCTAATAAGCATTTCATTAATCACTAACCACTAATCACTAAAATTGATATACTTGTTCTATATAATTAATAAACGCAGTATTCAGCAGTTTCACGCCGCCCGGCGTAGGATAATCACCGCTGAAGTACCAATCGCCCCGGTGCTGCGGACAGGCCTCGTGTAAGCCTTCAAGAGGCTGATATACAATCTGCACTTTTGCTCTCGTACCTTTCGGGGTGAGGAGTTCCACCATTTTGGCGGAAATTTCCTCATCGGTAAAGGGGGCATAGATTTCCTTCACGTAATTCACCATCTGCTCTTTGGGCAACCCCACCTGCTCTTTGGACTTGCGGTAAGCCGACTCAATGACATCCCGCATTTCGCGTTCTTTCAGCAGCTCAATGGCGGCTTTGAAAGCTATGAACTCACTCATCTTCGCCATGTCAATTCCATAGTAGTCGGGATAGCGCACCTGCGGTGAAGAGCTCACAATCACTATCTTCTTCGGATTGAGACGATCGAGGATGCCGATGATACTTTGCTTCAAAGTAGTGCCGCGCACAATGCTGTCGTCTATGATAACCAGACTGTCCACGCCGGGTACAAGACTGCCGTAAGTGATGTCGTACACATGGGCGGCAAGATCATTACGACTGTTACCTTCAGCAATGAAAGTACGCAGTTTGATGTCCTTGATAGCCACCTTTTCACTTCGTATGCGACGGGATAAGATACGCTCCAGCTCATCATGGCTGGGATTATGTCCTAAGGCTGCAATCTGCCGGACTTTCTCCTCGTTGAGATAGTTATCCAGTCCCTGCAACATTCCGTAGAAAGCCACTTCCGCTGTATTCGGTATAAAGGAAAAGACAGTGTGGTCTATATCCTTATCAATGGCTTTCAGTATGTTAGGCACTAACTTCTCACCTAATAGTTTACGTTCCTTATAAATGTCGATGTCACTGCCGCGGCTGAAATAGATACGCTCGAAAGAACAAGGCTTCACCTCACGCGGCTTATTGATCTGTACCGTACGAATCTTTCCGAGTTTGTTGATAAGTATGGCCTGCCCCGGTTGCAGTTCCTTGATGCTGCCGGCGGAAACATTGAGTGCGGTCTGTATTACAGGACGTTCGCTGGCAAGTACGGCTATTTCATCATCCTGATACCAGAATGCGGGACGAATACCCCATGGGTCGCGGACGGCAAATGTCTCACCGCTTCCGGTAAGTCCGCACATCACGTAACCTCCGTCCCACTCTTTGCTTGAAGTACGCAATACATTGGCAAGGTCAATGTGGTCTTCTATATAATGCGTAATGCCCATGCCGGCAAGTCCTTCGGCTTCGGCAAGGTTGAAGAGACGTTCCACTTCGCGGTCGAGCCGGTGGCCTACCTGCTCCAGCATGATGTAGGTGTCGGCATACTTGCGCGGGTGCTGGCCGATAGCGGTAATGCGTGCAAAGATCTCATCCACGTTCGTCATGTTGAAATTACCGCAAAGGGCAAGGTTCTTGGCGCGCCAGTTGTTTCTCCTAAGAAACGGATGCACGTACGAGATGCCCGACTTGCCCGTAGTGGAGTAACGCAAATGCCCCATATATACTTCTCCCGCAAAAGGCAACACACGCTTTGCATAACCGGCATCGTGCAATTGCTCTTTTGTCAGGTCCTTAAAGTTGCTTTGCACCGCATCGAAAATCTCGGTAATGGCTCCCGAACCCAGCGCCCGCTCGCGGAACATATATTCCTCGCCGGGATTCGCTTCCAGCTTTACGCAAGCCAGTCCCGCTCCTTCCTGCCCCCGGTTGTGCTGTTTTTCCATGAGAAGATAGAGCTTATTCAGCCCGTACATCCACGTACCGTACTTCTCTTCATAATACTCCAGCGGTTTCAGCAGTCGTATCATGGCAACGCCACATTCATGCTTCAGTTGTTCCATATGTATATTTACTAATGAGTAATTATTCCCTTAAAAAAACACATTATTTATCTTTTTAAAACGCATCAGCCGTTTTGTCCTCATTCTACCGTTACCGATTTGGCAAGGTTACGCGGCTGATCCACGTCCATACCTTTACATACGGCTATGTGATAGGCGAGCAACTGCAAAGGAACCGCAGTTATCAACGGATCAAGGCACTCCATTGTTCCGGGAAGTTCGATACAAGTATCGGCAATCTTACTGATAACCTCATCTCCCTTTGTGACAATGGCTATCACTCTGCCTTTACGCGCCTTGATTTCCTGTATGTTGCTCAGCACTTTTTCGTACAGCCCGTTTTGTGTGGCAATGACTACCACAGGCATCTCCGCATCTATCAGCGCAATAGGCCCATGCTTCATTTCGGCAGCAGGATAGCCTTCCGCATGGATATACGAAATTTCCTTCAACTTCAGCGCCCCTTCCAATGCTACGGGATAGCTGTAACCGCGTCCCAGATAGATAAAGTTGCGTGCATAGGTGAAGATTTTAGAAAGCTCCGCTATGCTGTCATTCAACTTCAGCACCTCTTTCATCTTCTCCGGAATCTGTCCGAGTTCCCTGACTATGGCGAGGTATTGCTCCTCATCGACGGTATGCTTCTCGCGTGCCAATGCCAGCGCCAGCATGGTGAGCACAGTCACCTGTCCTGTAAAGGCTTTCGTAGACGCCACACCGATTTCCGGACCTACGTGAATGTAAGAACCTGTATGCGTAGCACGCGGAATGCTCGAACCCACAGCGTTGCATATACCATATATAAATGCGCCGCGACTCTTGGCCAATTCTACGGCAGCCAGCGTGTCGGCCGTCTCACCGCTCTGTGAAATGGCAATCACCACATCACTGCCGTCAATCACCGGATCACGATAACGGAACTCCGAAGCATATTCCACTTCTACCGGAATACGGCAGAAACTTTCTATCAGATGTTTGCCTATGAGCGCAGCATGCCATGACGTACCGCAAGCTACAATTACAAAGCGTTTGGCCGCAAGCAGGCGTTCCTTATAATCGATAATGGCGGAAAGCACTACATTAGTGCCTTCCAGATTGATGCGTCCGCGCATACAGTCGTAGATGCAACCGGGCTGCTCGAAGATTTCCTTCAGCATGAAATGCGGATACCCGCCTTTTTCCAACTGGCCGAGGTTGAGCGCCACCGTCTTTACTTCGTGCGGACACTCCACATTCTCCAGATTTACCACTTTCAGTTTCTCGCCGCGACGGATAACGGCTATCTCCCCATCCTCCAGATAGACCACCTTGTCCGTATATTCCACAATGGGGGTGGCATCGGATGCCAGGAAGAACTCATCCCGGCCGATACCTACTACCAACGGGCTGCTTTTGCGTGCGGCTATAATCTCGTCCGGATTCTCCCGATCGAGCACAGCAATGGCATACGCACCGATCACTTCCTGCAGAGCCAGTTGTACGGCAGTCAGCAAGTCAATGCGATTCGTAACCTGAATGTATTCGATGAGTTGTATCAGCACCTCGGTATCGGTACTACTTTTAAATGTATAGCCTTTGGCCTGAAGTTTATCTTTGAGGACGGTGTAATTTTCAATGATGCCGTTGTGGATGAGAGCGAGCCTTTCGGAAGAGGAATAATGAGGATGGGCGTTAATGGAACAAGGTTCCCCATGTGTAGCCCAGCGTGTATGTGCAATGCCAATGTTACCGGAAATATCTTTTTGAGTGACGAAAGTTTCCAAATCCGAGACCTTTCCTTTCGTCTTATAGACGTTCAGTTGCCGGTCGTCACTGATTAATGCTACCCCTGCACTATCATATCCGCGATACTCCAACCGCTTCAAGCCTTTGATAAGAATGGGGTAGGCTTTTCTTTGACCTATATAGCCTACTATTCCACACATAATATATCAGTATTTGATTTACGCTGCAAATATATATATTCTTTAGAACATAAAGTTCATCTTTTCCCGATTTATTTACTAAAAGGATAGAAAAATATTATTTCCTTATCAAAAAGACAATGAAAATAATATTTTAAAAGCAAAAGGTTCAATTTACAATCCTAAATCAAACGAATAGAATCTCATTTAAGATTAGAAGAAAACAAGGGGTATTTTCTATCAGATTATAACTTCATCCTCCTATGCAAGTATTTAGCAGGGTAAGAAGCCAAGCATATCTGTATCAAATTGAAATTAAATATCTATTTTTGCCAATCATTTTGTCACATCAACAAATATAATACAAAACTAAAGCAAACCAAAAATGAAGAAAGAAGAGCATTTTAACACCAGCGAAAAAAGAAAACCTGCACAACGACAGCCCATGCAGTTGGGCTTGTACGATGCCGCCAACGAGCACGATGCTTGCGGTGTGGGGATGTTGGTAAACATTCATGGCGGTAAATCCCACGAACTGGTTGAAGCCGCATTGAAAGTTTTGGAGAATATGCGTCACCGCGGAGCGGAAGGTGCCGACAACAAGACCGGAGACGGTGCAGGCATCATGCTGCAAATACCGCACGAGTTCATCCTGCTGCAAGGCATCCCTGTTCCTGAAAAAGGGAAGTATGGAACGGGATTGCTTTTTCTTCCGAAAGATGAAAAAGACCGGGCAGCCATCCTGAGCATCATCATTGAAGAAATAGAGAAAGAAGGGCTGACGCTGATGCACCTGCGCAATGTTCCTACCTGTCCGGAGATACTGGGTGAAGCCGCACTTGCCAACGAACCCGACATCAAGCAAATCTTCATCACCGGTTTCACAGACAGCGAAACTGCCGACCGCCGCCTTTATATAATAAGGAAAAGAATAGAAAACAGAATACGCCAATCGGATATAGCCTCACGCGGGGACTTCTACATCGTATCGTTGTCTGCAAAGAACATCGTCTACAAAGGTATGCTCTCATCGCTGCAGCTGCGTAACTACTTCCCCGACCTGACCAACAGTTACTTCACCAGCGGACTGGCCCTTGTACATTCCCGTTTCAGCACCAACACTTTCCCTACGTGGGGACTGGCACAGCCCTTCCGCCTTCTGGCGCACAACGGCGAAATCAACACCATACGCGGCAACCGCAGTTGGATGGAAGCGCGTGAGAGCGTCCTGTCCTCTCCTGCCCTGGGCGACATCAAAGAGTTGCGCCCTATCATCCAGCCGAACATGAGCGACAGCGCTTCGCTGGACAACGTACTGGAATTCCTTGTCATGTCCGGACTCAGCCTTCCGCATGCCATGGCGATGCTTGTGCCGGAATCCTTCAACGAGAAGAACCCTATCAGCGAGGAGCTCAAGGCTTTCTACGAATACCACTCCATCCTTATGGAGCCCTGGGACGGACCTGCCGCGCTGCTCTTCAGCGACGGACGCTATGCAGGCGGCATGCTCGACCGCAACGGACTGCGCCCCGCCCGCTACCTCATTACACGCAACGACATCATGGTAGTGGCCAGCGAAGTGGGTGTAATGGATTTTGAACCGGATGATATCAAAGAGAAAGGCCGCCTGCAACCCGGAAAGATACTTCTGATAGACACAGAGAAAGGAGAGATATACTATGACGGAGAGCTGAAAAAGCGACTTGCCGAGGCAAAGCCCTACCGCACATGGCTCGCCAATAACCGCATCGAACTGAATGAACTGAAAAGCGGCCGCAAAGTGCCCCACAGCGTGGACAACTACAACAGTATGCTACGCACGTTCGGCTTCTCCAATCCCTAAGAAACTCAGGGATGACTCTGTCATGATCGCATTGGAGATACTGGTGGTCGCTGCGATGATGATCGTCGGCAGTACCGAAGGAATCAGATGACGGAGTACCATTTTAAATAACGACACGCCGGTAAAGTCCGCATAGAGGACGTACTCCCTCTCTTTGACGGACATAACCTCCGCACGCACCAGACGGGCGATTTCCATCCAGGAGAAGAATCCGATCACGATAATAATGGACACCAGTCCCTGTTTGAAGAAAATACTGATAACCGTAACCAGGATCAGCCACGGAATGGACTGCAGAATGTCAACGATCCGCATCAGGATACCATCTATGATACCGCCGAGGTAACCGGCAAGAATCCCAACAGTGACACCGATGGTCACACTCATCAGCATAGCAAGTACGCCGACCAGCAGGGACACACGGCCTCCGTAGATGACACGCGCCAGATAATCACGACCCACTTCATCGGTTCCGAAAATATGGGCACTGCTTGGTGCCTCTAACATATGAGCGACATCGGTTTTATTCGGTTCCAGCGGGAGCACCGGAGCCAGTAAGGATAAGATCAGGATCAGCGCAAGGAAGATAATAGAGAATATTGCGATTTTGTCGTGCTTTAATGCCTCCCAAACATTTTCCAGACGTTTTTTTTGAGAATGATTCATTGCCATACGATTACCCCATCTTTCTGATACGCGGATCTGTCACGCAGTATAAAATATCGGACAGCAGGTTTCCCAGGACTACCAGGGTGGAAGACAATATCAAAACGATCATAACAATCGGATAGTCCATACCCTGCACCGCCTTGATAAAATACGGTCCGATACCCGGCCAGCTGAATACGGTTTCCGTGATAACCGCACCTGTTACCAGCGTTGGCAATGCCATACCCAGTTTTGTGATAACCGGAAGCAGTACGTTCTTACAGACATGTTTGAACATGATCTCTGCTTTGGAAGCACCAAATGCCTTCTGTACCATAACATAATCCTCGGAGTACTGTGTGATCGTGGAAGAACGCACATAACGCACATTGTCCGGGATAAATGCCAGTGTCAGCACCAGATACGGTGTAATAAAATGCAACAGGAAATCAGACAAGGTA
>OGYW01002393.1_pt1 | contig 14410 bp, 17 predicted proteins | sample 1576621 | NCBI WGS metagenome assembly OGYW01 (sample SAMEA3541528, study PRJEB24748) | human gut metagenome | biome: human gut; feature: human-associated habitat; material: faeces | place: China | collected 2012 | reverse complement strand
AACGTACAAGCCGGCGCCGGCGTTCAGCAAGACGGCGTTACGCTTGGTACCACGGATCTGGCCGCTTAAAATGCCGCGCGTAATGGCTGCATTTTCCCTTGGCGTACCACCGACGAGTTCTGCCTTAGTGCCGCGCGTGAGGCCGAATTGTTCCGGCGTAATCGTATACGTCGTAAACGTATCGCCCTTAAATTCACAGACCAGCGTCGGCGCGGACGCCGAAATTTCATCAAAGCCGTCTGTACCATATACGGAGAGACCGCGCTGTACGCCCAACCCGTGCAGGACGTGGGCCATAGGTTCGACCAGATCGGCAGCGTATACGCCTAACACCTGGTGATCGGCCCGGGCCGGATTGGTCAGAGGCCCTAAGAGGTTAAAGACCGTCGCCTGGCCCATTTCCTTGCGTACAGGGCCGACGTGCTTCATGGCCTTGTGATAGGTCTGGGCAAAGAGGAAACAAAAGCCGGCGTGGTTCATATGCCGCAAGCATTCTTCCGGTCCTGCACCCAGGTGTACGCCCAAGGCTTCCAGTACATCCGCAGCGCCGCTCCGTGCCCTGTCGCCAGACCCGAGAGGATCAGAAACAGCCAGCTCTTCCTGCTGATGTCCGCAAGTCCGCCCTGCGTGTTGGTCACGAACACCATACCCCACGCCATCGCCAGCACGACCATCGTGCGGATGGCGGTCGCGAGGTTGGAGTTCACGCCCTCGATGCCCACCTTGGCCAGAATGGACGTCAGCGCCGCGAACACAGCCGAGAGCAGAGCAAATACGAACCACATACCGTTCCCTCCGCTTCCGCGCGGCTCACGCGTGCAGCACCGCCGCCCGCAGGCGGTTGAGATCGTCCGCATCGGGGTGCGTGCGCGCACGGTCGAAGTTTTCGATCAGCGCGTCCAGATTCTCCGGCGGCGCCGGCAGGGCGCGCATCGCCTCATAGCGCGCACGCACGGACGGCGGCATCTTGCCCTGACACATATACGTGCCGATGACAGTGTTGCTGCCGTCCGGCACCGCCCGAACACGCGCGAGGATCGCGTCAAAGTACGCGGTGTCGACACCGAACCCCGCCGTCCCGAAGAGGAAAAGCCGCTTATTTTTCAGTGTCCGCAGCAGCGCCAGCGTGTCCGCGTCCGCGTTGCCCTTGTCCGTCCAGAAGCCGACGTAAAGCAGCTCCGACTCCGCTGCCGTCTCCCCCACCGCGCCGAATGCGTCGCACAGCTCCGGCGGGAGCGCCGCGCGGATCGTGTCCGCAAGCATGCGGGTGTTTCCGGTGGCGCTGCTGTAGAGGATGGAATAACGTTCGTTATGCATGGGAAAACCTCCTTTTGCGCCGCGCCCCGGCCGATGCCCGACATCGGGCTGCGCGGCTCAGCAACAGGATACGCCATTTGCCGTCGCTTGTAAACCCCGCCGCCTTGCACAGATCGACCGCAGTGTGTACTCGTCGCGCTTACAACGCGCGCAAAAACGCGCCGAGGCCGTCTGCCGTGCAGCCGTGCACCACGAACACAAGCGACTGCGCATACCACGGCGGCTCCGCGCCCGGAACGTGCAGCATTACCGGGTCTGCAAGCCGGAACACCCGGCCGCGCTCGTCCTCGACACATCCGGCCCGCGCCCCGCGAAACATCGCCCGCGGCAGGATCAGCTCTACCCCGCCGACCGGCGCCGGCAGCGGCGTTTTGCAAATGATTCTATGGTACACGCGGCCGCCGACCGTCTTCGTCTTTTCTGCCGCCGCCAGATATTGTGCATACGCGATATCCGCTGCGGTGGGATCTTGCTTTCGTGCCATGCGCTCACCTCCGTCTTTTTGCTCCATGTTACCACGTTCTGTCCCCGGACGCAAAACCACCCCGCCGGGAGGCGGGGTGGCTTCGAGACTGTCAAAAAAGTACTACTTTTTTGACAAAGGGATTTGCGGCCTGACTGCAGCGCACGCGCTGTCCGCCGGAGGCGGACGGCGCGCACGTTTGCAGGCCGAGAAGTATTTTCTCAGCCGCACATGTCGCCTGAGAAAATGATTGGACTTTCTTTCGCCGCACCGGCGGCGAAACTCCACGAGGTTTCTTAACAAGACGCAAAACCACCCCGCCGATGGCGGGGTGGTTTCGTATCCGATGATCAGATCTTCGTGACGATCTTGATGCCGGGGCCCATGGTGGACGCCGTGACGCAGGACTTGATATACTGGCCCTTCGCGGCGGCCGGCTTGGCCTTGATGATCGCGCCGATGAGCGCATTGTAGTTCTCGGTGAGCTTCTCAGCGCCAAAGCTGACCTTGCCGATCGGGCAGTGGATGATGTTGGTCTTATCGAGACGGTACTCGATCTTACCGGCTTTGGCTTCCTTGATGGCGTTGGCAATGTTCGGCGTGACCGTGCCGGCCTTCGGGGACGGCATAAGGCCCTTGGGGCCGAGCACCTTGCCGAGACGACCGACAACGCCCATCATGTTGGGAGAGGCGATGACGGTGTCGAACTCGAACCAGTTCTCACCCTGAATCTTGGCCACGAGATCCTGACCGCCGGCGTAATCCGCACCGGCGTCCAGCGCCTCCTGAACCTGCTCTTCCTTGCAGAAGACGAGCACGCGGGTCGTTTTGCCGGTGCCGTGGGGCAGGACGATCGCGCCGCGGACCTGCTGGTCAGCGTGACGGGAGTCAACGCCCAGCTTCACGTGCAGCTCGACGGTCTCGTCGAACTTGGCCTTGGCGGTCTTGGTGATGAGCTCGAAGGCTTCCTGCGGCTCGTACTGAGCCTGCTTATCAATGAGCTTAGCGCTCTCTTTATAATTTTTACCTCTGAACAATTCAGTTTCCTCCTAATAAAGTGGTTCGTCGGATGGATGATCCTCCCACGATCAGGGAGCGGAATCTGACGGCTTATTCGCCGACCAGAACGCCCATGCTGCGGCAAGTGCCGGCGATCATGCTCATGGCAGACTCGATGCTGGAGCAGTTGAGATCGGGCATCTTCTGCTCTGCGATCTTGCGCAGATCTTCCTTGCTGATGGTCGCGACCTTATCTCTCTGGGGCACGCCGGAGGCGTGATCGATGCCGCAGGCCTTCTTGATGAGCAGAGCTGCCGGGGGCGTCTTGGTGATGAAGGAGAAGCTACGGTCGGAGTACACGGTGATGACGACCGGGATCATCATGCCCATGTCGCCCTTGGTGCGCTCGTTGAAGTCCTTGGTGAACTGGCCGATGTTGATGCCGTACTGGCCAAGCGCGGGGCCGACCGGGGGAGCCGGCGTTGCCTTGCCGGCGGGAACCTGGAATCTGACGTATCCAACTATTTTCTGTGCCACTTGAAAGCACCTCTTTCTTGTAAGATTTTAATCCTTGATTGCTTCGACCTGATCAAGCTCGAGGTCGACCGGCGTCTCTCTGCCGAACATGGAAACAACGACGCGCACACGGTCCTTATCGGGCTCAAGCTCGTCCACCGTGCCGATGAAGCCCTCGAGCGGGCCGTCGGTGATCTTGACGGAGTCGCCGAGCTCATAGCCGACCACCACTTCATGGTGCTCGACGCCGAGGTCGTAGATTTCCTGTTCTGTCAGGGGGATCGCCTTCCCGTCGGAGCCGACGAAGCCCGCGGCACCGCGCACGTTGTGCACGAGATGCCAGCTCTCATCGGTCAGCACCATCTTCACGAGCACGTAGCCCGGAAAGACCTTGCGCTCGACGGTCTTCTCACCGGAATCGGTGATCTCCTTGACCGTCTCCATCGGGATGTTGACTTCCTGGATCAGATCCTGCATTCTGCGGTTTTCCGCAGCCTTGAGGATGTTTGCGGCCACGCTGTTTTCGTAGCCGGAGTAGGTATGCACGACATACCATTTTGCGAGTTCAGACATATTACCCACCCAGCTTCAGGAGAAGCTGCACGCCCTGGTCGGCCAGAGAATCGAAGCCCCACAGCACGAGTGCGGACACGAACATGACCACCAGGCAAACCGCGGTGTTGTTTGCCGTCTGCTTCGGCGTCGGCCACACGACTTTTTTGAGCTCGCTCTTCATGTCGCGGAACCATTTGCCGATACGCTTGAAAAACGGGAGTTTCTTATCGACTTTCTTGACGGCTTCGGTGGAAGTTTCTTTCTTTTCAGGTTTCTTATCAGCCATGAATCATTCCGTCCTTTCGAAAGCCTTATTTGGTTTCAACGTGCTTGGTGTGCTTGCGGCAGAAGGGGCAATACTTACTCAGTTCCAGCTTTTCGGTAGTGTTCTTCTTGTTCTTCATGGTGTTGTAGTTGCGCTGCTTGCACTCTGCGCATCTGAGCGTCACCTTGACACGGGATCCTGCTTTAGCCATATTGTTCGGCACCTCCTTATTGATTTCGCCCCTGTCGGAGCGTGATTGCCTCCCTGTATGAGCCGAAAGGGCATAAAAAGGGAACCTCTCGACTGACAGGTAGATTCACTATACCACACCGTCTGTCAAAGGTCAAGCCTTTTTCCGGGGCGATGACCGCAAAAAAGGCAGTAAAACCCCTGCCTCCGTTTGACCGGAGGCAGGGGCAGAAGCACGGGGTGAACAGGCGCTCAGGCCACGTCCTCGAAGCCGGGGACCGGCTTCTTGGCGGTGACGGCGCGGATGATGAACAAAACCGCCAGCACGAGCACGACGCCGATGGCGAGGCAGATGTAGACGTTCTGGATGAAGCCCGCCAGAATGTAGTTGACAAAGCAGATGATGCCAAGCGTTCCGGCATACGGCAGCTGCGTGGACACGTGGTTGACGTGGTTGCACATCGCACCGGCAGAGGCCATGATGGTCGTGTCGGAGATGGGCGAGCAGTGGTCGCCGAACACGGCGCCGGCCAGACACGCGGACACACCGATGATGAACAGCTCGCTCGCCGGGTCGAACACGTAGGTGACGATCGGCAGCAGGATGCCGAACGTACCCCAGCTCGTGCCGGTGGAAAAGCTCAGCACACCGGCAACAAGGAAGATGATCGCCGGCAGGAAGCTGAACAGCGAGCCCGCAGCGGAGTTCATGACGGAGGCGACGAAGTACTTGCCGCCGAGCAGGCCGGTCATGTTCTTGAGCGAGGTGGCAAAGGTCAGGATCATGATGGCGGGGACCATGTTGATGAAGCCCTTCGGCAGGCAGGCCATGGAATCCTTGAAGGTGATGAGACGGCGGCACAGGAAGTAGACGATCGTGAACACGAGCGCGATCAGAGAGCCCCAGGGCAGGGCGACAAAGGCGTCGGTATTGCCGAAAGCGGCAACGAAATCGTGGTAGCACTCACTACCGGCGTCCCAGAAGCCGCCGGCATAGACAAGACCGGCAAAGCACGTCGCGATCAGCACGGCGACGGGCAGGATCAGGTCGATGACGCGGCCGTTGGCATTGGACTCCACGCTCTGCTCGGCCTCATCCACGCGGTCGCCGGTGGTGTAGAGATCGTCCTTGAAGCGGGCGTTGAGCTCGTGCAGACGCATCGGGCCGTAGTCGAACTTCATGAGCACGAGCGCGATGATGAACACGAACGTGAGCAGCGAGTAGAAGTTATACGGAATGGCGCGCACGAACAGATCAAAGCCGTTGTAGTCCTCGACGACGCCGGAAACGGCGGCGGCCCAGGAGGAGATCGGCGCGATCATGCAAACGGGTGCGGCCGTGGCGTCGATGAGATAGGCGAGCTTGGCACGGGAGATCTTGTGCCGGTCGGTGACAGGCAGCATGACCGAGCCGACGGTCAGGCAGTTGAAGTAGTCGTCAACGAAGATCAGGATGCCGAGCAGGAAGGTGGCGAGCATCGCGCCGACGCGGCTCTTGATGTGCGTCTCTGCCCAGCGGCCGAAGGCGGCGCTGCCGCCGGCACGGTTGATGAGCGCGACCATGGCGCCGAGGATGACGAGGAAGAGCATGATGCCGGCGCTGTCGGCGACGGCGGGCGTCAGCCCCTCGTTCACGATGGCGTCAAGCGCGCCGAGCGGGCTGAAGTTGGAGAAAAACAGCGCGCCGAGCAAAATGCCGACAAACAGCGAGGAGTAGACCTCCTTGGTGATGAGCGCGAGGATGATGGCGACGATCGGCGGCACGAGCGCCCAGAACGAGAACGCCATGCGGCTGGTGGACGTGATGACGCCGGTGCCCTCGCAGACGTCACACTCCGCGCCCTGCGAAATGCCGGTGCCGTTGCACGTGGTGCAGGTGATGGACTTGGCCGCGTCCTCCCCGTCGGCGGCGAAGGCGCACACGCTCAAAAGCGAGACCGCCATCACAACGAGCAGCAAAACAGCCAGAAGCTTGCGTCTGGAATTCATAACGAAATTCCTCCCATAAAAAAATGTCATGAACAGAGCATACTGTTCATGACACTTGAAACCTTCGGTCAATGACAGCGCTCCGCAAATTGCGGCAGTCCGGCGGATGTTCTCCGACGACCCAGGCAATCCCGCGGCAGGAACCTGCGGGACCCTTCGGCGGCTGCCCCTTTCCCCTCCCGGTTTCCTGCCGGTGAGCGAGGGTACTGATGACGTCCGCGCCTCTATCATGCTTTGTTCAATTAGGCTCAGTATACGTTCGTGTACACAGAATGTCAACATCTTTTGCAAATTTTGCGCTTTTTTGCATTTGTGCCAAATTCCAAGCGCCGGCTTTATGCACCCCACACAAAAAAGCACCCCCGCCGATCTCGACGGGGGTGCAGGAAGCTTGCGCGGGTGCTCAGCGGCTGCCTTTGTCGTACGGGATGCCCTCGGCCTTGGGGGCGCGGGAGCTCTTGGACGTGAAGGCGAGCACGAGCAGGGAGATGATGTACGGCAGCATATTGTACACCGACCCGGGGATGCCCAGCGACATGAGGAAGCCGAAGCCGAAGTACACGTTCGACAGTGCGCGGAACAGGCCGAACAGCAGCGCCGCAAGCGCGATGCGCCCCGGCTTCCACTGGCCGAAGATCATGACGGCGAGCGCGAGGAAGCCGAAGCCGGCGACGCCGTTTTCAAACTTCCACTCCGAGACACCGGCGAGGATGTAGCAGATGCCGCCCAGGCCGCCGAGCACGCCGGAGATCAGAACGCCTGCCCAGCGCATCTTGTAGACGTTGATGCCCACGGAGTCCGCCGCCTGCGGATGCTCGCCGCAGGCCATCAGGCGCAGGCCGAAGCGGGTCTTATAGAGCGTGACGTAGGCCACGATCAGCGCAATGACCGCGATGACCATGAACCAGTTGCCCTCAAAGGCGCCGATCTGGAACGAGAACGCCTTTCTCGGCTCGATGTACTGGATGGTCGCGGACACATCGTCGGGGTTGACGGCCGTGTTGAGCGCCTTGACGATCACGGTCGCCGCGGCGACGCTGAGCATATTCATCGCCGTGCCGACGATGGTCTGATCCGCCTTGAAGTTGATGCACGCCACGGCGAGCAGCGTAGAAAAGAGCACACCGAGCGTGACGCTGCCCAGCAGCGTGAGCAGGATCGTCACGAAGGCGGACGTGCCGCTCGGCAGGTAGCGCATGACGAGCGCGCCGCCGAGTGCACCGATGACCATGATGCCCTCAAGACCAAGGTTGATGACGCCGGAGTGTTCCGAGAAGCAGCCGCCCAGCGCGACGAGCATCAAAACGGCGGCGAAGATGAGGGTGTATTGCAGCAGCAGGGTCATTGTGCCTCGCCCCCTTTCTCAGAATCGGCCGATGCTTGCGGGGATGCAGCCTCCCGTTCCGGATCGGAGGCCGCCTCCGTCTCCGCTGCGGTGTCCGCAGACCCGGCCGCCAGCCGCTGCCGCTCCTCGCGGCGGGCGGCGGCGTTGTTCATGGCCGTTTTCAGGAAGAGCACGAAGCCGCACATATAGATGATGATCGCCGTGATCAGATCCGAGATCTGCGAGCAGTAGAGGCTCTTGTCCACATACGCGCCGCCGGAGGTGATGTGCTGGATGAAGAACGACGAGAAGATCGCGCCGATCGGGTTCAGGCCGCCGAGGAACGCGGCGCAGATGCCGTTGAAGCCCATGTTCGGCACGGAGGAGTGCGTGCACTGCCACTGCTCGTAGCCGGTCTGGTACAGCAGCGAGCCGCCGAGCGCCGCAAGGCCGCCCGCGATGGCAAGCGTGAGCACGGTGTTGCGCCGCTCGGCCATGCCGCAGTATTTGGCGGCGTGCTTGTTGAAGCCGGTCGCCTTGAGCTCATAGCCGAAGCGGGTCTTTTCCAGCACGACCCACACGAGGATGGCCATGAGGATCGCCAGCGGTATCGCGATGGTGACATACTGGTTGCCGCTGAAGAGCTTGTCGAGCCCGAGCGACGGCAGCAGCGCCTGCTGCGCCGCGCTGTGCATCTGGTAGGTATAGGGGCTCGCCACCTCCTTGACGTTGGTAAGGATCATGTTGGCGGCGTACAGGAAGATCCAGTTGAGCATGATGCCGGAGATGACCTCGTTGACATTGCAGAACGTCTTGAGCAGGCCGACGATCGCACCGGCGGCCATGCCGGCCGCGACGGCGAAGAGCATGCACGGCAGCCAGCTCCAGCCCCACGCGAGCGCCGCGTACAGGCTCGCGCACGAGCCGACCACATACTGCCCGGCCGCGCCGATGTTGAACAGGCCGACCTTATACGCAAACAGGATCGACAGCGAGCACATGAGCAGCGGCGCCGTCTTGACGAGGGTGCTGCCGAGGTACTTCATCTGCGTCTCCGCGCGGTTGTAGGTGAAGAAGTTTTCGATGATCGTCAGGATGGCCTTGCCCGCGCCCTTCGGCTGGATGAACAGCAGCACGATGTAGCCCACGAGCAGACCGAACACGATGCAGCCCAGCGATGCCAGCAGCGACTGGACGGCGTCGTTTTTGAGCAGGTTCTTTTTCTTCATGCGCGCACCTCATCTCTCTTGGCGCCGGCCATGTACAGGCCGAGCTCGTTTTCCGAGGTCGTCCTGGGATCGAGCTCGCCGACGATCTCGCCCTCGTACATGACGAGGATGCGGTCCGGCACGTCGAGCACCTCGTCAAGCTCCAGCGAGACCAGAAGCACGGCCTTGCCGGCGTCACGCTGGGCGACGAGCTGCTTGTGGATGTATTCGATCGCGCCGACGTCGAGACCGCGCGTCGGCTGCACGGCGACGAGCAGCTGCGGATCGTCGTCGATCTCGCGGGCGATGATGGCCTTCTGTTGGTTGCCGCCGGACATACTGCGCGCGATAGTGGCCGCGCCCTGACCGGAGCGCACGTCGTACTGCTCGATGAGGCGCTCGGCGTAAGCGCGGATGTTCTTGCGGCGCAGGAAGCCCGCCTTATCGGTGAAGCGGGGCTCGAAGTAGCGCTGAAGGATCATGTTGTACTCCAGCGGATAGTCGAGCACGAGACCGTGCTTGTGCCGGTCCTCGGGGATGTGGCTCATGCCGAGCAGGGAGCGCTTGCGGATGGACATATGCGTGATGTCCTCGCCGCAAAACAGGATCTTCCCGTCCTTGACGGGCTCAAGCCCCGTCAGGCCGTAGACCAGCTCCGTCTGGCCGTTGCCGTCGATGCCGGCGATGCAGACGATCTCGCCCGCGCGCACCTGAAACGACACGTCGTGCACGGCATCGTTCTTGTGCTGCCGGGAGGCGACCGTCAGGTGCTGCACGTCGAGCAGCACGTCGCCCGGCGTGCTCGCCTTTTTCTCCACGTGGAAATTGACGCTGCGCCCGACCATCATGGCCGAGAGCTGCTCGGCGGTGGTATTTTTCGTCTCGACCGTGCCGATGCACTTGCCCTTGCGCAGGACGGTGCAGCGGTCGGCCACGGCCATGATCTCCTGCAGCTTGTGCGAAATGAACAGGATCGACTTGCCCTCGGCCGCGAGCCCGCGCATGATCTGCATCAGCTCGCTGATCTCCTGCGGGGTGAGCACGGCGGTCGGCTCGTCGAAGATGAGGATCTCATTGTCGCGGTAGAGCATCTTGAGGATCTCGGTGCGCTGCTGCATACCGACGGTGATGTCCTCGATGCGCGCATCCGGATCGACCTGCAGGCCGTATTTCTCCGACAGCGCGAGCACCTTCTTGCGCGCCTCGCCCTTTTGCAGGAAGCCGTGCTTCGTCGGCTCGACGCCCATGATGATATTGTCCAGCACCGTGAAGCACTCGACCAGCTTGAAGTGCTGGTGCACCATGCCGATGCCGAGGCTGTTGGCATCGTTCGGGTTTTTGATGGAGACGACCTTGCCGTCCTTGCGGATCTCGCCCTCCTCGGCCTGATACAGGCCGAACAGGACGGACATGAGCGTGGACTTGCCGGCGCCGTTTTCGCCGAGCAGCGCATGGATCTCCCCCTTGCGCAGCTGGAGCGTGATGTCGTCATTGGCCACGATGCCCGGGAAGCGCTTCGTGATGTGCAGCATTTCAATGGCATAGGGTGTGTCCAAAGGGAATGCCCTCCTTCCGTATGCATAGAGCCCGCGCGCACAAAAGCGGGTACGGAATCTATTTGCACATAGTATACTATAGTGTCATGGTGAAAGCAAAGGAATTTTCGGATTTTCCGTGCCGCTGCGGGCATTTCCTGCCGAATGTGCGCGCACGAAAAAACATGGGCGCGGCAAACTGCCGCGCCCATGCGCTGTGATTCGGTTTTTGTTTTGCAGGCTGCGCCCGCAGGCCCTTACTTCAGGTTGCCCAGATCCTCGACCGTGATGGTCGTGGTCTTCGGCATCGCGGTGATGTCGTTGGAGACCTTGACCGTGCCGTCGAACATGGCCTTCACAAGTGCCTTGTAGTCGGCCTGGGTGAACTTGCCGTCCGCCCACTGCGTGCTGGTCATCGGGATCTGCACGTAGTTCAGCTCCGGATCGTCGCCGGAGACGAGGCCGAGGCTCTCGACCTTGCCGCCGAACTTATCCCAGTTGTTGTTGAGGATGGTCTCGGTGAGCATGGTCTTGACCGTGGCGGCCAGACCCTTCATGGCGGAGGTGACGGTCATGTCTTCCACGCCGGAGTAGCCGTTGATGACGCCGGCCTGATCGACGTCAACGCCGATCATCTTGGCGCCGCTGACCTTCTTGGCAGCGTCGGCAGCGGAGGTGAAGATGCCGCCGCCGCAGGCGAACACGACCTGCGTGCCGCCAGCGTACCAGGTGTCCATGGCGGCGGTGATGTCCGGATCGCCGTTGAACTGGTTGCCGTAAGCGTACTTGACGTTGACCTTGGCCTTGAGCTCAGCCGCAGCAGCGTCAGCACCCTGCAGGAAGCCGTAGCCGTAGCGCTGCACAGCCGGGACAGCCATGCCGCCCAGGAAGCCGAGCTCGGTGTAGCCGAGCTTCACAGCCGCGTAGCCGGCCATGTAGCCGCAGAGCTCTTCCTGATAGACCGCACTGTAGACGTTGCTGGCAACGTGCGGCTTGTTGTTGGCGTCGAGCAGCTCTTCCGTGGCATTGCCCTTGTCGTCGGTCTTATAGAAGGAGCTGTTGATGTCGAACTCGGACACGTCGAGCGCGATGAACTTCACGTCCGGATACTTGTCCTGCGTGCCGGTGATGGTGCCGGCGAAGGCATAGCCGGGCATCACGATGACATTGTAGCCCTCGTCAACGGCCTTCTCGACCATGGCGATACGGTCCGGCGTGCTGTCGCCGGCGGGCTTGTAGTAAGTGAACTCAATGTTGTTTTCCGTGCAGAAGGCCTTGCAGGCTTCATACGTGGTCTGGTTGAAGGACTGGTCGGTGATGTCACCGTAGTCCGTGATCATGGCGACCTTGTACGTAGCGGAATCTTTGCCGCCGTTGTCCTTGTCGCCACCGCAGGCGCAAAGCGCGAAGACCATGACGAGCGCAAGGAGCAGAGCAACAAGCTTCTTCATGTTCATGCTATTTTCCTCCATAATAAAGTGTTGCCTGATGTTCAGGCGATATTTGGCATACTCTCGCAGCCGCTTTCAGTATAACACGGACGCGAATCACAGGCAATCCCATTTGTTTCGAAAATATAACGTTTTTATAAACAAAAGCGTCACCCGTCCGCGCAAGGCGAACAGGTGACGTTGTATCAGAGATTTGCCATGTTGACAGCGGTGTCGAGCGCGATCGTGATCATCTGCACGAAGGAGTTTTGCCGCTGCTCGGAGCTGAGCTCCTCGGCGCGGTAGATATGGTCGGAGATCGTGAACAGGCCGAGCGCGCGTTTTCCGGCGCGGGCGGCGTTCATGTACAGACCGGCGGCCTCCATCTCGATGGCGAGCACGCCCATCTTCTTCCACTGGTCGGGACCGTCGCTGCCGTCGTCATAGAAGTTGTCCGACGAGAGCACATTGCCCACGTGCAGCGCGACGCCGCTGGCTGCCGCCGCGGCGACGGCCTGACTGAGCAGCGTATAGTCCGCGATGGGTGCGAACGTGCCGTTGATGCCGAACTGGTGCGCGAAGTTGGAGTCCGTGCACGCGCCGGCACCGGCGACGACGTCCATCAGCTTCAGATCGTCGGCGAGCGCACCGGCAGAGCCGACGCGGATGATGTTGTCAACGTCGTAGAAATTGTACAGCTCCCAGCTGTAGATGCCGATCGACGGGATGCCCATACCGGAGGCCATCACGGTCACGGGCACGCCCTTCCACGTGCCGGTGTAGCCCTGCACGCCGCGGACGTTGTTGACGAGCACGGGATTTTCAAGGAAGGTCTCGGCGATGAATTTCGAGCGCAGCGGGTCGCCGGGCATGAGCACGGTCTTGGCGATCTGACCGGCTTTGGCTTCAATATGCGGCGTAGGAACAGGCATAAGGATACCTCCGTTTATCTCAGATTTTTCAGATCCGGCCGCAGCGGCGCGGACAGTTACATTTTAACCGCAAAAAAGGCAAAAGTCAAATTGCAACGCCCCCGCGCGTGTGGTAGAATGTTGGGGAAAAAACTGACCCACGGGAGGCGGCACCATGAGCGACGTCATCACGATCGGCATTGCCGGCGGTACCGGCAGCGGCAAGACCACCATCACGCGGCGCATCCTCGACGAATTCGGCGGCGATGTGAGCGTGCTGTATCACGACAACTACTATAAACGGCACGACGACATCCCCTTTGCCGAGCCGGAGCTGCGTGAGCGGCTGGACATCAAGATCTTCGTCGACACGGACGCCGATGTGCGCATCCTGCGGCGCATCGTGCGCGACGTGCGCGACCGCGGCCGCGATCTGGAGTCGATCGTGACGCAGTATCTGACCACGGTCAAGCCCATGCACGAGATGTTCGTCGAGCCGTCCAAGCGCTATGCCGACATCATCATCCCCGAGGGCGGGCACAATCAGGTGGCGCTCGATTTCGTCATGGAGCGCATCCGGGCCTATGTAAAGGAGCGGGATTAAATGGCCAAACTCTACTTTAAATACGGCGCCATGGGCTCGTCGAAGTCCGCGCAGGCGCTCATCACGCAGTTCAACTACGAGGAGCTCGGCATGACCGTCTGGCTCATCAAGCCCTCGGTCGACGACCGCGACGGGGCGAACATCATCCGCTCACGCATCGGTCTGCAGCGCGAGGCGCAGGTCATCCGTCCGGACGAGGACATCGCGGACACGTTTGCCCGCGCCGGGCACGCCGATGTCATCATCGCGGACGAGGCGCAGTTTTTCTCCCCGGAGCAGATCGACCAGCTGCGCCGCATCGTCGACGAGCAGAACATCCCCGTGCTGTGCTTCGGCCTGCGGACGGATTTTCTGACGCACTTTTTCCCCGGCGCACGGCGGCTCATGGAGCTGGCCGACTCCATCACGGAGATCAAGACCGTGTGCGCCTGCGGCCGCAAGGCGACCGTCAACGCCCGCATCGACGAGCGCGGCCGCGTCATCACCGAGGGCGGGCAGATCCTGCTCGGCGGCAACGACAGCTACGTCGCCATGTGCCACAAGTGCTGGGTGGATAAGATCCGCGCGCAAAAGGAAGCGGAAAACGCATGAACCGCCGCGCCAGCCGCATCCTGACCGTCTGCGCCGGGGCATGGCTGCTGGTCATCTGGGGGCAATCGTGTATGCCCGCCGTGCACAGCGGCGCCGAGAGCGGCGCGCTGCTGACGCTCGTGCAGGCGTTCCTGCCGCACATGACCGACCACATCCTGCGCAAATGCGCGCACTTCGGCGAATATGCGCTCCTCGGTGTGTTCATCGCCGCCGCACTGCGCACGGGGACGCACTTTTCATGGGTGGCTGCGCTGCTGCCCGGCACGTTCGCCGCGCTCTGCGACGAGACGATCCAGCTCTTCGTCCCCGGCCGCAGCGGGCAGATCACGGACGTCTGGCTCGACACGGCGGGCTATCTCACCGGTGCGCTGCTGACGCTGCTGATCTTTTTCCTGTGCCGCAAGCGCCCGAAACAACAAAAAACCCCATGAGCCTGTGCAGTGTGCACAGACCCATGGGGTGAGGCTGTCAAAAAAGCGCCGCTTTTTTGACAAAGGGGTTTGCGGCCTGACTG
>OGYW01002386.1_pt1 | contig 14447 bp, 9 predicted proteins | sample 1576621 | NCBI WGS metagenome assembly OGYW01 (sample SAMEA3541528, study PRJEB24748) | human gut metagenome | biome: human gut; feature: human-associated habitat; material: faeces | place: China | collected 2012 | reverse complement strand
GCGGAGGCGAAGTTGTTACTTTCTGTTGCGACAGAAAGGTTCCAAAGAACGCCCAGAGGGGGCTGAAAAGTGAAAGAGCGGGGATTTCAGCCCCCTCTGGACTCCCCCCGCCACCTCAATTTCTTGCGGAAAAGAGCAGCATTTGCCTGGCAAACTGGTCACTTTTGCATAATTGTGCATGAAAAGTACACCGATTTATCGGCTTATCGACAAGGAAGTTCCTTTCAATCTTCCGCGAAGCATTATTTTCATGACTTTTCTTGACACAGTTCGAGATACGCATCCATCGCCTCCCGAAAATCCGCTTGCAGTGCTTCGCGTGTCTCTCCTTCATACGAAATCAGGCTGCGAACGCCTGCACCTTGCCAAAGAGCACGCCGTCCGCGTCGGAAAATTCGACCGAACCGACACAGCCTTTGTCCGTCATCGTTTGCATCAATTTGTCCATTGCCTGATTACTCCACCCAAAACACCGCCGCATCGTGCTTCCCCAGCGTCGCCGTCACCCCGTCCGCCAAATGCAGTTTCTCCCCCGTCCACAATTCGCTTGCTTCCGGGTACGTCCCTTCCAGCATTTCGCCTGTCACGCGAACCGTCCGCGTCTCTTCCGACAGATTGAACAGCGCCACATACAGCCCCGTGCCGTCCCTGCGCGGCGCAATCCACACGCTTTCATCCTCCGTCGTCCACAGCGGATGGGCGCACGCGCTCGTCTTTTCAATCGCCAGCACATCCCGGTTCGTCAGCAGCTTCAGCGTGAAGTCGTCATTTTTCGTCAGCTCGCCGCCCATCATCAGCGGCGAACGCATCATGCACCACAGCGTCATCATCGTCCGCTGCTCCGCCTGTGTGAAGTTCGTCCAGCCGTTCGGGTCATAGCACTGCCGCAGTGCGCCGACGGGCAGCATGTCCGCATCCGGCCAATGCCCCGGCGCGGCATGGACGCACCATTTCTCCGCCCGCTCAAACATCCCCTTGAGCAGCCGCCACTCGTCCCAGAAGTCGTCCGTGATGCGCCACATGTTCGCGTATTTCTTCAAATGCTCCGCCTGCTCCAGCGGCGCGGGGCCGGGCGACAAAGACAGCACAATGTCCCGTCCGCAGGCGCGGCAGGCAGCGGAAATGACCTCGATTTCCCGCTTACAGTGCGGATATTCGCGCGCGATGTCGTCGCACTTGACGAAATCCACGCCCCATTCGGCGTACATGCGGAAGATGCTGTCATAGTACGCGCGCGCTTCGGGCATGTCGCACCGCAAGCCGTACATATCGGGATTCCACGCGCAGATGCTGTTTGGATTTGCGACCTCGTGGCAGCCCTTCCCGCACCCCAGAATCGGCAAGTGCCGATGCGCCGCCATCCGCGGCATCCCGCGCATGATGTGGATGCCGAATTTCAGCCCCAGCGAATGCACATAATCCGCCAGCGGTTTGAAGCCTTTTCCGCCTGCCGATGACGGGAATCGCCCCGGCGCAGGCTGCAAGCGCCCGTATTCATCCATCGTCAGTTCCGCAAACGGCTCGTAAGCGTGGCTCGTCGCGGTCGGCTGATACCACTGAATATCCACAACGACGTACTCCCAGCCGAACACCTGCAAGTGCTCCGCCATGTACGCCGCGTTTTGCCGCACGGTCGGCTCGTCCACCGCCGCGCCGTAGCAGTCCCAGCTGTTCCATCCCATCGGGGGCGTCTGCGCAATCATGCTATTTTCCTCCTAATTATGAAATCGTGATTTGATGTCTGCTATTTTTTCAACTCCAGATACACATTTCGATACTGGCTTGGCGTACACCCTTTCTGCGTCCGGAACACGCGGTTGAATGTCGCAATCGACCCAAAGCCAACGCGCAGCGCAACCTGCGTCACGGGCAGGTCGCTCTGGCTGAGCATCTCCGCCGCCATGTCCACCCGCCGCGCATTCAGGTACTGGATGAACGTCGCGCCTGTGTGCCGGCTGAACATGCGGCTGAGCGTGTAGCGGCTGAACCCCGCGTAGTCCGCCAGCACATCCAGCGTGATGTTTTCGGCGTAGTTTTTATTCAGGTAATCCAGCGCACGGTTGAAAGCGTCCTCGCCGGATAGTCGCTGGTGGATGTCATTCATCTCCGCGCTGTTGGCAACATTGGGCAGATACAATTCCCCCAGCGTGGCGAATACGTCCATCAGCAGCGCATAGCACCGCAAATTCCGCAGCGGCGTGTACGCCTCGTAAGCATCCACCAGCTGCATCAGCGTTTTGCGAACGATGGGCGTCGCTTCACTTTCCGCCGTGAGATAAATCGGCTGGCGCAGCATCGGGCGCAGCGCAGCAAATTCCTTCATTGTAAATGCGGCGTTGTGTTCAAAGATGATGAGGTAGCGCTCGCTGCCCGCCGCCATGCGCAGGGCGTGCGTCGCGTCGGAGGGAACAAACAGCACTTCCCCCGCCTGCACATGATATACCTTCCCATTTACCACCACCTCGCACCCCCCCAGCAGCGGCACGCAGACTTCTATGGCCGAATGAAAGTGCGGCGCATAGCTGTCCGGGTTCGGCTGATGCCACACGCGGATGGTTGCGTCCCGCTGGTAGGTGATAAACTCCCGCTCGCCCTTCATCACGCGGAAGCCGGATGCCGTCAATGGTCGTTCGCGTTCCGTAATGAGCCTTCGGTTATTCATAATTTCTTCACAAACCTTTCGTGCAAGTTTGCGCATTTTTCCTTGTCTTTTTTTCCATCATACCACAAAACGCAACGCATTTCAAGCAAATTATAACCAAAGACGGGCAAATTTTAAGAAGTTTTTTTCTCTCGTTGAATTTATAATATGGTTGAAAGCAAACCATTTTTATTCATCTGCAACGTATCGAAATTGGTTCAATTCCAGTTTGAAGGAGGCACGGAAACATGGAGCGTTCCTTTGGCAGCAAGTACGGGAAGTGGATTGCCCTGACGGCGGTCGTTCTGGCGCTGGTGCTGTGGTTCGTTCTGTCCGGCAGCGTGGAGAACTACCGGGCAAAATACGAGGGTTATGACCTCACGCAGCAGATTGGCGACATCGGGCGCAGCAGCACCTATTCGCTGTATTTGCGCGCGCATGAGGGCGCTCCGGACGCATCTTCGGACGTTTCCATTCCGCTGGTGACGGTGGATTCGGACGGCGTGACTGCACAGGAGGATGGTCTGCTGATGCAAAGCGGCTCTTCCGCAACGTTCGCAGTCACCGTACCGGAAACCGGGTTCTACAACATCCGCCTGACCTACCGCACTGAGGCGGCACGCGGCGTGGACTTGGAGCGCGAACTGCGCATCAACGGCGAAGTACCCTTCGATGGCGCGGATACGCTGACCTTCACCCGCCTGTGGCACGACGGCGGCGAAGTGCGGCAGGACTCGCAGGGCAATGACATCCGTCCGACGCAGGTGGAGGTGTTCGGCGAGCAGACCGCCTGCTGCCGCGATTCGATGGGCTACATCACCGAGCCGTACCGCTTTTATTTCGAAGCGGGGGAAAGCACCGTCACCCTGATTGCGACCAGTGAGCCGATGCTCCTGACCGCGCTTTCGCTCACCGCCCCCGAAAAAATGCCGGATTACGCCGCTTATGCCGCCGCGCAGCCACAGGAGAACAGCGTTCCTGCTGACTTCGCCCTCGTGCTGGAAGGCGAAAGCAGCACCCTGCGTTCCTCCCCGTCGCTGTACGCGCGTTATGACCGTTCTTCCCCCGCCACCTCTCCCTGCGACGTGCGCCGGACGGTGCTGAACTACATCGGCGGCGATGCTTGGCGCGACGCGGGGCAGTGGATTGAGTGGGATTTCGACGTGCCGGAAAACGGCTGGTACAACATCACCATCAAGGGTCGTCAGACCTACAACCGCGGCAGCGTGTCCAGCCGTATCCTCTATCTGGACGGCAAAATTCCCTTCTCCGGTATGGAGAACGTCTCCTTCCCCTACACCACGGCATGGAAAATGAACACATTGTCGGATGATTCCGGCACGCCCTACCGCTTCTACCTTTCCGCTGGGCATCACACGCTTCGTCTGGAAGCGACGCTGGGCGACATGGGGCAGATTCTCTCCGACATGGAGGAAAGTATCTACCGCCTGAACCAGATGTACCGCCGTGTGCTGGTGCTGACAGGCGTGAACCCCGACCGCTACCGCGATTACCACTTGGAGCAGGTGTATCCGGAGGTCATCGAAGCGATGGCGCAGGAAAGCCGCCTGCTCTATAAGCTCGTCGATGAGACCGTTGCCATCACCGGACAGAAATCCGACCGCATTGCCGTCGCGCAGACGCTGGCGGTGCAGCTGGAATCCTTCGTCGAAGATCCAGCGAAGATTACCGAAGCCTTCACGAATTTCAAGGACAACATCACCTCCCTCGGCACGTCAATGCAGAACATGCGGCAGGTCAAGCTGGATATTGACCTGATTGCCATCACCGCGGACGGCGTGACCGTACCGCAGCCGTCGGAAAATTTCCTCGACCGCGCGCTGCATGAGCTGAAATCCTGCGTCACGTCATATTTCGTGGATTACAATGCCTTGGGCGATGTGTACGATGCCAGCGAGGACGTGCTGGAAGTGTGGATTCTGACCGGCCGTGACCAGTCTACCGTCCTCAAAACCATGGTTGATGACACCTTCACCCCGTCTACCGGCATTCCCGTCAACGTCATGCTGGTTGACCCGAACGCGCTGCTGAACGCCGTCGTCGCAGGCAACGGTCCGGATGTCGTCATTTCAACCGACAGCTGGAACCCCGTCAACTACGCGCTTCGCCACGCGGTGGAGGATTTGACGCAGTTCGATGATTTGCAGGAAGTCCTCGACCAATTCTACCCCAGCGCCTACGCCGCGTTCAGCTTCAACGGCGGTCTGTACGCGCTGCCGGAGACGCAGCTGTGCTCGATTCTCTTCTACCGCAGCGACATTCTGGAAGAATACGGGCTGTCCGTCCCGGAAACGTGGGATGATTTGATTGCCATGCTGCCCACCATTCAGGGGGCGAACATGTCCGTCGGCATCCCCTACCCCGACATTGCCGCCCCGAATCTCTCTTCCTATTACGCCATGCTCTACCAGCTTGGCGGCGCGCTCTACAACGATTCGGCGACCCACACCACCATCAACAGCGAAGCGGGTGTGCAGGCGTTTGAGCGCTACACCAGCCTCTACAATGACTACGGTCTGCCGACCATCTTCGACTTCGTGAGCCGCTTCCGCTCCGGCGAAATGCCGCTGGGCATCTTCGATTACACGACGTTCAACACCCTGACCGTCTCCGCGCCGGAAATCCGCGGCCTGTGGGACATTGCGATTCTCCCCGGCACTTCCCGCACGGCAGAGGACGGCAGCACCTATGTGGACCACTCCGGGCATTCGCAGGGTGCCTGCTGCATGATGATTGCCACCGACAGCGAAACGACAAAACAGAATGCGTGGCAGTTCATGAAGTGGTGGACGTCCACCGACGCGCAGGTGCGTTTCGGACGCGAGATTGAAGCCGTCTTGGGTTCGTCCGCGCGCTACGCCACCGCGAATATCGCCGCCATCGAGCAGCTTTCATGGTCGGAAGCTCAGCTGAAAGTCATCCGCGAACAGATGACGTGGGCAGTCGGCTTCCGCGAAGTCGCCGGCGGCTACTACACCACGCGCCACATGACCAACGCCGTGCGCAAAGTGACCAACGACAAGACCGACCCGCGCGAAACCCTGCTGGATTACGCGCGCACCATCAACGAGGAAATCAATAAGAAGCGCTTGGAGTTCGGTCTGCCGATCGACGAAGAGACGCCCTGAGCGAAAGGAGGAAGCATTCGTCATGACCGCGTTCTGGAAAAAGTACTTTGCGCTGAGACAGCGCAATGCGCGCATCGCGTGGGACAGAGCGAAGCACATGAAGTTCTGCTATGCGTTTCTGGCGCCCTACGCCCTGTTGTTCCTGACCTTCTACATCCTCCCGATGCTCATCTCCATCTACTACTCCTTCACCTACAACAACATTCTGGAGCCCGCGCGCTTCATCGGGATGGACAACTACATCACCCTGATTTTGAAGGATGATGTTTTCCTGACCGCCGTGAAAAACACGTTCCTGCTGGCGGTGATTACAGGGCCTGTGGGCTACATCATGTCATTCTGCTTCGCGTGGCTCATCAACGAATTGCCGCGCTGGGTGCGCACGATTGCCGTCGTCATCTTCTACGCGCCGTCCATTGCGGGCAATGCCTACTACATCTTCTCTATCATCTTCCGCGGCGACGCGTACGGCTACCTGAACGCCATCCTGATGAAGCTGGGCATCCTCAACGCCCCGATTCTCTGGCTGACGACGCCGGATTACATCATGCCGGTCATCATCATCGTCACGCTGTGGATGAGCATGTCCACGGGTTTCCTTTCCTTCGTCGCAGGCTTGCAGGGCGTTGACCGCTCGCAGTACGAGGCGGGCTATGTGGATGGCATCCGCAACCGCTGGCAGGAATTGTACTACATCACCCTGCCGAACATGAAGCCGATGCTGATGTTCGGCGCGGTCATGTCCATCACGTCCGCGTTCGGCGTGTGTGACGTGCCGATGGCGCTGGCGGGCTTCCCCTCCACCGATTACGCCGCGCACACCGTCGTCACCCACCTGTTCGACTATGGCTTCACCCGCTTTGAAATGGGCTATGCCTCCGCCATCGCCACCTTGCTGTTCCTGGTGATGATTTTGTGCAACAAGCTGATTCAGAGCGCTCTGAGGAGGATTGGCACATGAGTACCATCAATGTCCGCAGCTACAAAGGTCCAGTCAGACCGGACGGCACGCCGATTGAGCTGCCGCAGAAGGTACTGAAGCTGACGAAGAAGTCGAACATGCGCCACAAGAAGCCGAACCGCTCCCGCGTGGGCGACTTTCTGGTGGGGCTGCTGCTGTTCCTCGTCGCGTGTGCAATGGCGTTTCCGCTGGTGTTCGCCATTTCGTCCTCGCTGAAACCGCTGGATGAGCTGTTCCGCTTCCCGCCGACGCTCTTCCCGCGCCACCCCACCATCGACAACTTTTCTGACCTTCTCGTCACGATGGGGCAGAGCTGGGTTCCCTTCTCGCGCTACATCACCAACACCGTCGTCATCACCCTCGTGGGTACATTGGGGCATCTGCTGATTGCATCCCTCGCGGCGTATGTGCTGGCGAAGTACGATTTCCCGCTCGGCAAGCAGTTTTTCGCCCTCGTCGTGACGGCGCTGATGTTCAACGGCTACGTCACCGCGATACCGAACTACCTGACCATGACGCGCCTGAACCTTGTCGATACGCACTGGGCGGTCATCCTGCCCGCGTTCGCCGCGCCGATTGGGCTGTTCCTGATGAAGCAGTTCATGGAAGGGCTGCCCATGTCGCTGATTGAGTCCGCGAAAATCGACGGTGCAAAGGAATTCCGCATTTTCTGGACGATTGTCATGCCCAACGTCAAGCCCGCGTGGCTGACGCTCATCATCTTCTCCGTCCAGAACCTCTGGAATGCCAAAGCGTCCGCTGTCATCTACTCCGAGGCGCAGAAGACGCTCGTCTACGCGCTCCAGCAGATTCAGGCGGGCGGTATTGCCCGCACGGGTCAGGCGGCGGCGGTTACGGTCGTCGTCATGGCTGTGCCGATTCTGATTTTCATCCTCAGCCAGAGCCAGATTCTCGAAACGATGGCGACATCCGGTCTGAAAGATTAAGAGAGGAGGACGCCGATGAACCGCATGGTTTCCCGTCTCTGCGCCTGTCTAGTAGCGTTCTCCCTCTTCGCCGCACTCTGCGGCGGGATGGTCGCGCGCGCCGCAGACGGCTTTGACTACAATTACACCTACACCTACGATTACTGGGGCGACGAACGCCAGTCGCCGGATGCCTACCGTACCAGCGCCATGCTGTCCAGCGTCTCCCTTGGGCTGGAAACGCCGATGCGCACCCCGCGCGGGCTGACCGTCTCCGGCAATGACATCTACATCGTCGATACGGGCAACAACCGCATTCTGCAAGTCGCCCGCGACGGCGAAAACTTCACGCTGACCCGCGTGATTTCCGAAATTTCCGGCGACATCACCCCGAATACGCTCTCCGCCCCGCAGGATGTGTTCGTCATGGCGGACGGCACACTGTTCATCGCCGACACGAACAACAACCGCATCCTGAAAGCAGACCGGAATTTGAATCTGCTGAGCGTCTTCACCCGCCCGACGGACGCGACCTTCGACCAGTCGATGGCGTTTCTGCCGACGAAACTCGTCTGCGACACGACTGGGCGCGTGTTCTGCCTCGCGCAGAACGTCAACCGAGGCCTCATGAAGTACGAGGCGGACGGCACATTCACCGGTTTCATCGGCGCGAGCGAAGTGAAGTACACATGGTACGAGCTGGTGTGGCGCCTGCTCTCCACGAAGGAGCAGCGCGCGCAGCAGGCATCCTTCGTTCCGACGGAATACAACAACATTGCGCTGGATTCGGAAGGCTTCTTCTTCGTCACCACGCAGACCTTCAATTCCAACGAGCTGACCTCCGGCGCGGCGAAACCCGTCCGCCGCCTGAATGCCATCGGCACGAACATCCTGATTGAGAACGGCACGAGCCACGTCATCGGCGACCTGCAGTGGGCGCGCGGCGACAAGAACATCACCAACTCCGGCCCCTCGAAGTTCGTGGATGTGACCGTGCTGGACAACGACATCTATTCCGTCATGGACAAGACGCACAACCGCATCTTCACCTACGACAAGCAGGGCAACCTGCTCTGGGCGTTCGGCGGTGTGGGCAACATGGACGGATACTTCCTGAATCCTGTCGCTTTGGAGCATCAGGGCTATGACCTGCTGGTGCTGGACAGTCAGGACTGCTGCGTGACCGTGCTGACCCCGACAGAATACGGCAAGCTTGTCTACAAGGCGACCGAGCAGTACCACGCGGGCGAATACGCCGCTTCCGCCGACACTTGGCGCGAGGTCATGAAGCGCAACGGCAACTATGACCTTGCCTACATCGGCATCGGGCGCGCGCTTTTGCAGCAGAAGCAATTCAACGAAGCCTGTGACTATTTCGCCATGGCGCGCGACAGCCGCAACTACTCCGAGGCGTTCCGCTACTACCGCTCCGAGTGGGTAGAGCAGAACATCGGGTGGATTTTCGGCATCGTCGCGGTGCTGCTGGTCGTTCCGATGGTCGTCGGGCACATCCGCAAGATAAAGTGGGAGGTGGACAACGCATGACGCTCGCAGCAAAGCTGACCGACAAGCAGAAGTGGCAGCGTCTGCTGTCCTCCCTGCGCTATTCGCTCTACGTTATCTTCCACCCCTTCGATGGCTTCTGGGATTTGAGCCGCGAAAAGCGCGGCAGCCTCGGCGCGGCGAACATCATCGTGTTTCTGGTGCTGCTTGTCCGCCTGTTGTCCATGCAGTTCACGCCTTTCCTGTTCATGAACGTCTACTGGCCGAGCGTGAACATCATCCAGCAATGTCTCGCCGTCCTCCTGCCGCTTTTGTTCTTCGTGGCGGGCAACTGGGGGCTGACGACGCTGTTTGAGGGCAAGGGCACGTTCAAGGATGTCTACATCGCCACCTGCTACGCGCTGACGCCCTACGTCATCCTGCAAGCGGCGATGATTCTCCTCGCAAACGTCATTACCGCCAAGGAAGGCGCGTTCTACTACGTTCTGGAGGGGCTGTCGCTGGGCTGGAGCGGTGTTCTCATCATCTGCGGCATGATGCAGACGCATGACTACTCGCTGGGCAAGACGCTGCTGTTCACCATCATGACGCTGCTGGCGATGGTCGTCATCATCTTCCTGCTGCTGCTGTTTTTTTCGCTCGTTGGCGACGGCATCGGCTATTTCGTCTCCCTCTACAAAGAAGTGCTGTTCCGTCTGTACTGACGAAAGGAGAAAGTATCCATGAAACGACGCATCCTTGTGCGGATCGTGCTGGTTCTGATTCTTCTTCTGGCACTTTATCCGCTGACGAAATTCGTCATTCTTCCGCTCTTTGACACCTCCGGCGAGCTGGAAGGGCACGACGTGCCGCTTTACGGCTACTCAGAGCCCGACACGCCAATGGTCATGGAGAATGACGCTCTCCGCTTTGAGCTTGACCCGGCGACGACCCACTTCACCCTCACCGACAAGCGCACCGGGCACGTCTGGCTGTCCTCGCCTGATAACGCGGACAGCGACCCGATTGCCCTGCCGGTGGAAAAGAACAAGCTGAACTCCACCTTGGCCCTCACCTACGCCGCCTCCACCGGCATGACCACCCAGTTCACCTCGCAGGAACACAGCATTTCAAACGGGGTCTACGAAGTGCTGATGCAGGAGGATGGCAGCGTCCGCGTGAACTACTCCGTCGGACGCGTGCAGCGCTCTTTCCTCATGCCAACTGCCATTGGCGACACGCGAATGCAGCAGTTCATGGAGAAAATGACCTCCAAGCAGAAGAAGGACATCAAAGAATACTACCGTGAATACAATATTGACAAGCTCCGCAAGACTGACGACAAGGCCGCTTTGCTCGCCGCCTACCCCGATTTGGCGGAAGAGCACGTCTGGGTGCTGCGCGACGGCACAAAGGATCACCTGAAGCAGCGCTGCGAAAGCATCTTTGCCGAAGTGGGCTACACGGCGGAGGATCTGGCATACGACAACAGCCGCATCGTGCAGGCGGGCAGCACCATCGCCAAAGCCGTTTTCAACGTCTCGATGGTATTCCGTTTGGACGGCAGCGACCTTGTTGTCGAAGTACCGCTGGATGACCTTGCTTACGACGTGGATTACCCGCTGACGAGCCTGACGCTGCTTCCGGCTTTCGGCGCGGGCGGTACGGCGGATAACGGCTTCCTGTTCGTCCCCGACGGCAGCGGCGCGATTATCCGCTTCAACAACGGCCGCGTTTCCCAGCGCGCCTACTACGCCAACCTCTACGGCTGGGACTGGGCGTCCATCCGCACGCAGGTGACGAACGAAACACGCATCAACTTCCCGGTTTTCGGCGTTTCGGGCGACAGCGGGTCATTCATCTGCATTCTGGAGGACGGTGCATCGTGGGCGGGCATCGGTGCGGACATTGCCGGCCGCCTGACCTCCTACAACACCGTCAACGCAACGTACACCATCGTCCACGGCGACGCCTACGACGTTTCCGAGCGCACGAATAACGCCGTCTACATGTTTGAAACGGCGCATCCGACGGGCTTCATCCGCCAGCGCTACCGTTTTCTGCCCGAATCGGGCTACATGGACATGGCAGCGTCCTACCGCGACTACCTGACCTGCAAGTACCCGGATTTCGCCGCACAGACGGTGGATGCGGACGCGCCGCTGAGCATCGAGCTGATTGGCGCAATTGACAAGGTGCAGCAGGTGGCGGGCGTGCCCACCAGCGTCCCGATTGCCATGACGACTTATGCGGAAGCGAAAGACCTCCTGCGCGAGCTTGTCACCCGCAATCTGGCGCAGAACATGTCGATTCGCTACGCCGGATGGATGAACGGCGGCATGAATCAGCAGCTGCTGTCCTCCGTCCGCCTGATTCGGCAACTGGGAACGCAGGAGGAGCTGTTCTCCTTCGCACAGAATGCCGCGATTGCGGGTGTGCCGCTCTATCTGGACGGTTTAACGGCTTTCGCGCGCGACAGTGGTCTGCTGGAAGGCTTCATCTCCTTCCGCGACGCTGCCCGCTTCACCACGCGTGAAGAAGCGGAAATCCCCGAATACAGCCCAATTTGGTACGGCGCGAACGACGACCGCGACACCTACTACCTCGTCAAGCCCGCCATCGCTATGCGCAGCGTCAACGCCTTGGCGGACGCGGCGGCTTCCTACGGCGCAGGCGTTTCCTTCCGCGACATCGGGTACATGCTCTCCGCTGATTACGACAGCAAAAACCACACGACCCGCGAAGCCGTGCTGCATCAGCAGGCGGAAAAGCTCGCTGAACTCAAGGCATCCGGGCGCGACGTGATGATTCGTCAGGGCAACGACTACGCCGCGGTTCAGGCGACGCTCATCACCGACATGGACTTCGACGGCGGACAGTATTCCATCATCGACGAGTACGTCCCCTTCTACCCGCTGGCGCTGCACAGCCGCGTGTCCTACACGGGCGCATCGCTGAATCTGGCGGACGACGCGGAGGAAGTCCTCCTGCGCAGCGCGGAAATGGGCGCGGGTCTGCAATACACGCTGACCGCCCAGAGCGCGCGCGTTTTGCAGGATTCCACCTACTCCGAGTTCTACGGCGCGGACGCGTCGCTCGTGCTGGATGACATCACCGCACAGGTCGCGCAGTACCGTCAGACGCTTTCGGGCATCTTCAATCAGGAAATGACAGGCCATGAACGCGTCGGGAACGTCACCATCACGACTTACGCAAACGGCACGCGCGTCTACGTCAACTTCGGCTATACCGACGCGGCGGTGGATGGCATCACCGTTCCCGCCCGCAGCTATGCAGCGCAACAGGAGGTGAGCAAATGAGCGGCAAACGCATTTCCATTCGTGCGCGCCGAGCAGTATCCGGCTATCTGTTCATTCTGCCCTTCATCATCGGCTTCCTGTGTTTCATGCTGCTGCCGCTGGTGGATTCATTCTGGATGAGCCTGTGCCGCGTGGACGTGACCGCCGGGCAGGGCTTCCAGACGACCTTCATCGGGCTGGACAACTACATCCGCGCCTTCACCATTGACCCGGAGTTCAACAAGCTGCTCAGCGAAGAAATCGGCGTGATGGTCACGCACACCATTGCGATTCTCGTTGTGTCCTTCGTCATTGCCATCGTACTGAATCAGGAATTCAAAGGGCGCGCGTTCGTCCGCGCCATCTTCTTCCTGCCCGTTATCCTCTCCAGCGGCGTTCTCATCGGCTTGGAGACGGACAACACCCTGATGGCGGGAATGCAGCAGATGATGGCGGAGTCCTCTCCGTTCACGCTGTCCGAGTCGCTGATGAAGATTCTCAAACTCACGGGCATCGGCAGCGACGTGCTGGACATCGTCTTTTCCCTGATTGACGAAGTGTACGACATTGTGATGGCAAGCGGCATCCAGATTGTCGTTTTCCTCTCCGGTCTGCAGAACGTTCCACGCAGCCTGTACGAAGCGGCGGACGTCGAGGGCTGCTCGAAGTGGGAAGCCTTCTGGACGATTACCTTCCCGATGGTCTCCCCCCTGCTGATTGTCAACATCATCTACACCATCATCGACTTCTTCATGAAGACAGACAGCGAAGTCATGAAGAAAATCAATGAAGAAATGACGCTGAAATACAACTACGGCTTCTCCTCCGCGATGGCTTGGGTGTATTTCGCCATCACGATTGTCCTCATCGGCGTAAGTGCCCTGATGCTGAAAGGAGTGGTGAGCAGCGATGAGTAAGCAGACCGTGACCCATGCTCATCCCAGCGGCAGCTTCTGGGCGCGCAACCGCAAGTCCGGCGGATATCTGCTCCGCAAGACGCTGCGGCGCAAGGGCTATCAGCTGATTCGCTTCCTGCTGCTGTTCGGGCTTTGCTTCATGATTATCCAGCCCCTGCTGGACAAGCTGAGCGTCTCGTTCATGGCGGAGCGCGACCTGTACGACTCCACGGTCATCTCGATTCCGCGCCACCTGACGACGGCGAATTACTCCCTCGCCGCCAGCAAAATCCTGCTGAATTACGGCACGACGTTCCTGAACACGCTGATCGTCTCCCTCGCGGTGTCGGTGCTGCAAATTGCCGCCTGCACGCTCGTGGGATACGGCTTTGCGCGTTTCGAGTTCCCGTTCAAGAAGTTCTGGTTCGCGGCGGTCATCATCACCGTCATCATTCCGCCGCAGACGATTTCCTCCTCGCTTTACCTGCACTTCAACTTCTTCGACATCTTCGGCATTTTCAAGGCGACGACGGGCAGCAGCCTAAATCTGCGCGGCTCGCCCATCCCCTACGCGCTCATGTCCGCAACGTGCATGGGGCTGAAGAACGGGCTGTACATCTACATGATTCGCCAATTCTTCACCGGCATTCCGAAGTCGCTGGAGGAAGCGGCGTATGTGGACGGATGCAGCATCTTCAAGACGTTCTGGCGGGTGATTCTGCCCGACGCCGTGCCGATTCTGGTCTCCTGCTTTCTATTCTCCTTCGTCTGGCAGTGGACGGACACGTTCTACTCCAAGCTGTTCTTGGGGAACATCAAGCTCCTGAGCCTTGAAGCCTCTACCGTCGCCGACCGCCTGAACAGCTACGTTTCCATTCAGCTGGGGCTTTCCGGCGGCGCGTCGATGGGCTATCAGCAGCAGATGGTTTCGACCGCCACGCTGATGCTCGTCGCCCCCCTGCTCGTCCTCTACCTCTTCGCCCAGCGTTCCTTCGTCGAATCCATCGCCGCAAGCGGCATCAAGGGATAATGGGGAGACGCCAGAGGCTCTGCCTCTGGACTCCGGCAGGGCTCTGCCCTGCACCCGCGAAGG
>OGYW01002375.1_pt1 | contig 14473 bp, 7 predicted proteins | sample 1576621 | NCBI WGS metagenome assembly OGYW01 (sample SAMEA3541528, study PRJEB24748) | human gut metagenome | biome: human gut; feature: human-associated habitat; material: faeces | place: China | collected 2012 | reverse complement strand
AGCAAGTACGTGATCCAGACCGCCGAATCCGATATCGTATGCCCAACCGTCACCACCGAAGATCCATACGGACTTCTTAGCGAGGTAATCTTTCTTCTCAACTGCAGCCTTTGCATCCGGGCATCCGGCTGCTGCTGCCTTCTCTAACTCTGCTACAAGAGCTGCTGCTGCAGGAGTATTTGCCTTTGTATCGTTCTTTGTCTCAACGAACTTGTCAAATGCTGCCTTTAACTCAGCGCTTGCCTTGTCAGATGTTGCGCACTTCTCTGCAGAAGCGATTGCCTGCTCACGAAGTACCTTCTGACCGATTTCCATACCAAGACCATGCTCAGCGTTATCCTCGAATAAGGAGTTTGCCCATGCCGGTCCCTTCTTGGAATCTTTGTTTACCGTATATGGTGATGTAGCTGCCGGACCACCCCAGATAGAGGAACATCCGGTTGCGTTACTGATGTACATATGCTCACCAAACAGCTGTGTGATCAGACGAGCGTAAGATGTTTCAGCACATCCTGCACAGGAACCAGAGAACTCAAGCAGCGGCTGGTTGAACTGGGATCCCTTTACAGTGTTGTCTGCCGGCATGCCAGGCTTTTTGCCTACGTTTGCTACCAGGTAATCGAATACCGGCTGCTCTTCTGCCTGAGACTCCTGCGGAACCATCTCGATTGCGCCTACCGGGCAGACAGTGATACACTCACCGCATCCCATACAGTCTAACGGAGATACGCTCATGGTGTACTTGTACTCGCTTGCCTTCGGCTTTGTATCTGCAAGCTTGATGTTGGAAGGAGCTGCCTTCACCTCATCCTCGCTCAGCATGAACGGACGAATGGTTGCATGAGAACATACAAATGCACACTGGTTACACTGGATACACTTCTCAGCATTCCATGTCGGAACGGTTACGGCTGTACCACGCTTCTCATATGCAGCAGCGCCAAGCTCGAACTGTCCGTCCGGGTTCTCCTTGAATGCGGATACCGGAAGGGAATCGCCATCCATTAAGGAGATCGGCTCCATTAAGTCTCTTACCATCTTAACAGTCTTCGGAAGACCCTTAAGCTCTGCAGGAGCTGCGTCTGCCTCCGGATTCTTCCAGGAAGCCGGAACCTCTACCTTATGTACTGCGTCTACACCGGCATCAATTGCCTTGTAGTTCATCTCTACAACTGCGTCGCCCTTCTTACCGTAGGACTTCTTAGCTGCAGCTTTCATGAACTCTACTGCCTGATCGATCGGCATAACGTTTGCAAGTTTGAAGAATGCAGACTGTAAGATCGTGTTGGTACGCTTGCCCATACCAATCTCGATTGCCTTGTCGATTGCGTTGATTGTATATAACTGAATGTTGTTCTCTGCGATGTACTTCTTCGCATCTGCATTCAGATGATGAGCTAACTCTTCATCAGACCACTGGCAGTTGATCATGAATACTCCGCCCGGCTTAACGTCCTGAACCATCTTGAATCCCTTGGTTACATAAGACGGGTTATGACATGCAACGAAGTCTGCCTGGTTGATGTAGTACGGGCTTCTGATTGGCTTGTCACCGAATCTTAAGTGGGAAATGGTAACACCACCGGTCTTCTTGGAGTCATACTGGAAGTATGCCTGGATGTACTTGTCTGTGTGGTCACCGATGATCTTGGTGGAGTTCTTGTTCGCACCAACAGTACCATCACCGCCGAGACCCCAGAACTTACACTCTACAGTACCTTCTGCAGATGTGATCGGAGCCGGCTTAACCTCTGGTAAGCTTAAGTTCGTAACATCATCTACGATACCGATTGTGAAACGAGCCTTCGGAGCATCTTTCTCCAGCTCTTTGTATACAGCGAATACACTTGAAGGAGGTGTATCCTTGGAACCTAATCCGTAACGTCCGCCTGTCAGGACAACAGTGTCGAGACCAGCCTCACGGAGTGTGGTTGCAACATCAAGGTATAACGGATCACCAAGTGCACCCGGCTCCTTTGTTCTGTCAAGAACAGCAACCTTCTTAGCTGTCTTAGGAAGAGCCTTTAAAAATGCCTCTGATACCCACGGACGATACAGACGAACCTTTACAAGTCCGACCTTCTCACCCTTAGCGGTTAAGTAGTCGATTACCTCTTCAGCTACGTCGTTGATGGAACCCATAGCTACGATAACGCGCTCTGCGTCCGGTGCTCCGTAGTAGTTGAACAGATCATAGTTTGTGCCAAGCTTCTCGTTGACTTTCTTCATGTACTTCTCAACGATTGCCGGGAGTTCATTGTAAGCTGTGTTGCAAGCCTCACGATGCTGGAAGAAAACATCTCCGTTCTCGTGGGAACCACGCATAGCCGGATGCTCCGGATTCAGTGCATGTGCACGGAACTCTGCAACTGCATCCATGTTGCACATCTCTTTGAGATCTGCATAATCCCACTTCTCGATCTTCTGGATCTCATGGGAAGTACGGAATCCGTCGAAGAAGTTGATGAACGGAACCTTACCCTCGATTGTAGCAAGATGAGCTACCGGGCTTAAGTCCATAACTTCCTGCGGGTTGGTCTCGCACAGCATAGCGAAACCGGTCTGACGACAGGCGTAAACATCGCTGTGATCACCAAAAATATTTAAAGACTGGGTAGCTACGGTACGCGCGGATACGTCGAATACACAAGGAAGCTGCTCGCCTGCGATTTTGTACATGTTCGGGATCATAAGTAACAGACCCTGAGATGCTGTAAAGGTTGTGGTCAGCGCACCTGCTGCAAGGGAACCGTGTACGGCACCTGCTGCACCTGCCTCAGACTCCATCTCTACGACTTTGACCTGATTGCCAAAAATATTCTCCTGTCCTGCTGCAGACCACTGATCTACGGTATCTGCCATCGGGCTGGAAGGTGTAATTGGGTAAATAGCTGCAACATCTGTAAACGCATAAGCTACGTGAGCTGCCGCTGTATTACCGTCCATTGACTGTTTTGCTCTGGACATTATTATTCCTCCTTAAATTAAAATAGAGTGTCATATTCCGACTTAAGACTAATTTTAGCATTTAATTTGTCGATTGTAAAGGTTTCAGACTGTACGAAAACGTGTGCAATCTACATTTGTCATGTTCTGTTTGTCCCTGGTCAGATATACTTTTTTTCAAACTCCTCCAGGGGCAGCGGGCGGTCAAAATAATAGCCCTGACCGTAGTTAAAACCGCACTCCATCAAAAACGTCCGCTGCTGCTCCTCCTCGATTCCCTCAAAAATCACCTCCTCCTTTGCCGACTGGATGAACTGCCCCATCTGATAGACAAAAGCACTCTGTCCGTTCTGGTGGATTTTGTCGGTAAAGCTCTTGTCGATCTTCACTACATTCGCCGGGATTTCCAACAGCACGCTCAGCGACGAGTAGCCGGTTCCAAAATCATCGATGGCGATGCGGTAGCCGAGTTTGCCAAGTCTGGTAAGACACGCCTTTAAGCTGTCTAACTTCTCCACAATCACACTCTCCGTCACCTCGATCTCTATGTAGCACGGATCAATCCCGTACCGCTGCAGGGTATTCTGCAGGCGTTCGATAAAATCGTCGCCGCCGTTCTCAAAATTTCTCCTGGAAAAATTGGTGGAGATCGTAAACAGTTCTCTTCCGGAATCCCTCCAGCGGCGCATTGCCCGAAGCAGCTGTTCCAGAATATAAAAATCCAGATCCACGATATAGCCTATATTTTCCAGTGCAGGAATAAACCGTGCGGGAGACAGAATCTCGCCGGATTCCAGACGCCAGCGTGCAAGCGCCTCGGCGCCGTAGACCCGCTCCTCGCGGAGCAGGAACTTCGGCTGTAAATATACCTCGAACTCGCCCCGCTGCAGTGCCGCGTAAAATCTTCCGGTAATCCGGATTCCCTCATCACGTTTTTTCCTCATGTCATCCCGGTAAACGACCGCTCCCACATTCTGCTCCTTGGCAAGCTTTCGTGCCAGATTGGCTCCCTCCAGTATCTTCTCAAACGTCTCTTCCCCGTCATCGATAAAGCAGATTCCAGCCGAAAGCTGCATGGCTCCCGCCGGATAGCGGATCTTTAACTGTTCGCCAAACATCTGATCCTCTCTCTCCACAAGCCCCAGAATGTTCTTTTTGTCCGTTCCTCTGACCAGCTCAATGAAATAATCCGAATACATTCTACAGGCCTCCACGACATGGGACTCGCTGCGGATTAACGCTGCAAGCTCCTGCAGAATACTGTCGCCGGCCTCCTGTCCATAATTTTCATTTACATAGGCAAAGTTGTTCACGTCCAGATTTACCAGCGCGTACACCATGTTCTCATCCTGCGCAAGCCCACCGCTCTTTAATTTTTTCCGGATCAGCCTGCGGAATGTGTCCAGATTATACAGTTCCGTCAGCATATCCTGATTCTGCAGATGCCGTATCTCTGCCTGGTCATCGCTCTGCCTGCTGCGAAGGGAGACAAATACAGCAACCACCCGCGCGAGTTCACTGAGCATCCCTGCTTCCTCTTTGGAAAATCCCTCTGCACTGCTGCTTCCCACACACAGGCAGCCACTTCTGTTACCGGAAAATTCAAACTTTACATTTCCACAGTTTTTGATGGAAGTTCCATGATATTTCTCCGCCCCCAACTGGGGAACCTCCGTTAATATATCTTCCGTTGGCGTCGAGACAAAACGCCCGATTTCCGCCTCCCGGAACACTGTAACCGATTGTGGGAATACCTGTTGTTCCACCCGGCTGCCATCCCGGTTCCAGTAATTCATCAACACCATTTCCTGCTGTTCTTCCCGGTACTCAAACACCATGGCAAAGCCCAGCCCGTATTTTTTCCCAATCTGTTCGATCAGCACGTTCAAAGATCCGTTGATATCTTTCGCATGCGAGAGAAGGCTGAACGCAAAATTCAAGAACTCTTTATCCACCTTCTGCCCGCTTTCCGGAGCATATTCAATCCTGTCGCGCCTGCGCTCCCGCTCTGCTCCCTCTTGCTGCTTTTTGCCCGCAAACGAATAGTGGTCTTTTCCTTCCCGCTTCGTGGCATACATCGCCCGGTCAGCCATCGCAAACAGGGTCTCATAATCTCTTCCATCCTCGCCGTATACTGCCATGCCGATGCTGAGCGTCACCTCAACGATGGCGTCGTCGCCGATCAGCTTTTTTCTGGCTTCCCGGCCCAGCGCCGCGGCGCGCGCTTTTGCCTCCTCCGGCGTCGCATCCCGCATCAGCGCCAGAAATTCATCTCCCCCGACTCTTGCGGTGACATCCGTCTCCTGAAACCGGCTTTGCATCACACCGGCAATATCAGTAATTACCGTATCTCCGACGGTATGCCCGAATGTATCGTTGATCCGCTTAAAATTATCAATATCGATCAGGAACAGCACATGCTGTTTTTCCGGCTCACTTTTTAAAATCCGTTCTACCTCTCCGGATGCCGCCACCTTATTATAAAGCCTTGTCAGCGGGTCGCGCTTCGCCTCCTCCGACAGTTCCTCCTGAATCCTGCGGTCGGAGCTGACATCGTAGCTGCGTCCGATGATGCGGATAATCTGTCCGTTGTCCCCGACAATGCTCCGGTAAATCGTCCGGTACCACACATATACAGGTTCCTCCCCGGGAGCCGCCACATTCATCCGGTAATCAATACTTCCTGTCTGCACATCCCTGCTGGCTGCCTCCAGCACCCTGGCATACGCGGCACGATCCTCCTCGCAGATATCCGCGAGCATCTCCTCATAATCCATATATCTGCGCCCTGCCGTTCCCGGCTGCCCGTTCCCGCGATATTTGCGCGGCACCCTGAAACGCCGCTGTGCAACGTCGTACTCTAGCGGGAATTCATCGGTGACCTCTTCTAACATGCTGTACTGCTCCTCCATCAGGCGCAGTTCTTCCTCCAGATTCTTCCGCTTGTCTATGTTCCAGCTTGCCAGGATATAGTAAGGTACCGCGTCCCGGTAATAATACAGTCTGCACCGCATCAGTTCCCAGCAGACGCCGCCGCTCTTCGTGCGGATGCGCAGTTCAATCTCCTCCGTGGTTCTTAGTTCCCGGCACACTTCGATGGCATCCTCGAACACACCGGTATCGTCCCGGTACAAATACTCCACAAACGGCGTATTTCCGGTCAGTTCCTCCCTGTCATACCCCTCTGCATGCAAAAATTCCCGGTTCACCATCTCAATATACAGCTCATTCCCGCCGCGGACTACCGCTATTCCGACCGGCATCTTGCCGATCAGATCTTTTCTCTGCCCCCGCTCCATGTCTATTGTATTTATTTGCGTATCCCCATACTCCATAAAATCAATCTCCTGAGATGCAATTTCCTCTGTCATACTTAAGATAACTCCGATTGCCTTCCCGTACATTATATCAAATTTTTAACGAAATCCAAACAATTTGTCACAGCGTGAAAGCCCTTTTTAATAAGAAGTTCCGGTTGCATTTCTCCGTATTTTTTAGTATGATACGAATTGGTGCAATAAAAGCAGGTGATTTACAAGAAAAGTTAGGAGAACATAAATATGATCAGTACAAGCAACATCACTTTACGAATCGGAAAAAAAGCTCTCTTTGAAGATGTCAACATCAAATTCACAGAGGGCTGCTGCTACGGTCTGATCGGTGCAAACGGCGCCGGAAAATCTACGTTCCTCAAGATTCTGTCCGGCCAGCTTGAACCGACGAGCGGAGAAGTCATCATCACGCCGGGTCAGCGTCTTTCCTTTTTGCAGCAGGATCATTTTAAATATGACGAGTACACGGTACTCGATACCGTTATCATGGGCAACAAGCGTCTCTACGATATCATGAAAGAAAAAGACGCGATCTACATGAAAGAGGATTTCACGGACGAGGACGGTATCCGCGCCAGTGAACTTGAAGCAGAATTCGCAGATATGGACGGCTGGAATGCCGAGTCCGATGCAGCCACCATGTTAAATGGTCTTGGCATCCCGACGGAGGATCACTACACACTCATGGCGGATATGCCAAGTGCCTTAAAGGTCAAGGTTCTCCTTGCACAGGCGCTCTTCGGCAACCCGGACATTCTTCTTTTGGATGAGCCGACCAACCATCTGGATCTCGATGCGATCAGCTGGTTAGAAGAATTCTTAATCAACTTTGAGAACACGGTCATCGTTGTTTCCCACGACCGCTACTTCTTAAACAAAGTCTGCACAAACATTGCAGATATCGACTACGGAAAGATCCAGCTCTACGCCGGCAACTATGATTTCTGGTATGAGTCCAGCCAGCTTCTCGTAAAGCAGATGAAGGAAGCCAACAAGAAAAAAGAGGAGAAGATCAAGGAGCTGCAGGAATTCATCTCCCGCTTCTCTGCAAATGCTTCCAAATCCAAGCAGGCGACTTCCAGAAAACGTGCTCTGGAAAAGATTCAGCTCGACGAGATCCGACCGTCCAGCCGTAAATACCCGTATATCGACTTCCGTCCGAACCGTGAGATCGGCAATGAAGTCTTGACCGTTGAGGGTCTTACCAAGACCATCGACGGCGTCAAGGTGCTCGACAATGTCTCTTTTATCGTCGGACACGACGACAAGATCGCGTTTGTCGGAAGCAACGAGCTGGCAAAGACAACGCTCTTTAAGATTCTTGCCGGTGAGATGGAGCCGGATTCCGGCACCTACAAGTGGGGCGTGACGACCAGCCAGTCCTACTTCCCGAAGGATAACACCGAGATCTTTGATACCGATCTTCTGATCGTTGACTGGCTGACACAGTTCTCCGAGATCAAGGATGCAACCTATGTCCGCGGTTTCCTCGGACGTATGCTGTTCGCCGGAGATGACGGTACCAAGAAAATGCGTGTCCTCTCCGGTGGAGAAAAAGTACGTGTCCTGCTCTCCCGCATGATGATTATGGGAAGCAACGTGCTGATCTTAGATGAACCGACCGACCATCTGGATATGGAGTCCATCACCGCATTAAACAACGGACTCATCAAGTTCCCGGGCGTTATTCTATTTGCCTCCCGTGACCATCAGGTTGTCCAGACCACAGCGAACCGTATCATCGAGTTCCTGCCAGACGGCACCTTTGTCGACAAGGTATCCACCTACGACGAATACCTCGAGAATGATGAGATGGCAAGAAAACGTCAGGTATACTCCATGTCATCGGATGACGAGGGCGACAACTAAGCTCCGGTCTTTTTTACAAAATCACACGGGAGCGCTGTGCCAGGAAAATCTCCGGCATAGCGCTCCCGTTTTCTGTTCTTCTAAATTCTGTTTTCACTCCCGCCGATTCCGCGATCCTGTTCTCCGGCGCCCCTACGCTTCCTTAGGCTTCCGGTACTCTGCCTCCCGCATACCGAGCGCAAACGCTCCCATAATACCCGGATTTTCTCCGAGTGCCGGCGGCACGAGATAGGTATCAATCTCTTTTAAGATTTTCTCATTAGAAATATACCCGCCCAGCAGTTCCTGCACTTTCGTGCGCACCATTGAAAAGAGCTGGCTCTGGTGCATAATTCCGCCCCACAGCACAATCTTCTGCGGAGAATACGTCAGAACATAATTTGCAACCGCCTCCGCGAGATAGAACGCCTCCATCTCCCAGACATCCTCCCGGTCCGCCAGTTCCTTTGCCGGTCTGCCCCAGCGCGCCTCCACCGCCGGACCGCTTGCAAGCCCTTCCAGACAGTTGGCATGGTACGGGCATTTTCCGGCGTAGGTGTCTTTCGGGTGACGCTGCAGAAGAAGATGTCCTGCCTCCGGGTGCACCAGCCCGTGCATGAGCGCCCCGTTACAGTAGACGCCCACGCCAACGCCGGTGCCGACGGTAATATAGATTGCCGTGTCGCAGTCTTTTGCGGCTCCCCAGGTAACTTCGCCAAGCACCGCCGCATTCACGTCCGTATCAAATCCGACCGGGACGCCGAGCGCCCGTGAAAAAATTCCCACCATATCGACGTTCTGCCATTCCAGCTTCGGCGTGCTGGTGATATATCCATAGGTCGGGGACGCACGGTGCAGATCCACCGGTCCGAAACACCCGATTCCGAGTGACGAGATTCCTTTTCCCTCAAAAAACGCAGTCATGCGCGGCAGGGTAATCTTGGGCTTCTCTGTGGGAATCGTCACACGCTCTGTGATTGTGACCTGATTTTCTCCCGGCTGTCCTTTGTCTGTCTGCACTTCCCCGATCGCGCACACCATCTTGGTGCCGCCCGCTTCTATTCCACCAATCCGCATCCTTCTCTTCCTCCCTTTTCTTATATATATACCACTTCGGAGTTCTCTCCGCCAGTCATATTTCAAGGAACCGGAATATTTAAGAGACAGCAGCCCTCACGGATGGATTAGAAAATTCTCCGCACCGCCAGCACGCTGCGGTAGGTTACCGGAGAAGTCAGCGTAATGCCTGTCTTTTCATTGCTCGCATGAATCAGTGTGTTGTTGCCCGCATAGATGCCGACGTGACCGCTGTAGCAGACAATGTCGCCCGGCTGGATTTCCGACAGGCTGACGGCATATCCCACACTCCGCTGTTCCGACGATGTGCGCGGCAGATTGATTCCAAATGCCGCATACACGCCCTTGACAAATCCGGAGCAGTCGGTTCCGTTTGTCAGGCTGTTGCCGCCGTATACATAAGGTTTTCCCAGAAACTGTCTCGCGTAATCGACCACCGCCTGACCGTTGGAGGAAGCCGTCTGCGCACTTTGCCCCGCACTGCTTCCGGAACCGCTTCCCGCGCTGCTGCCGGAGCCGCTTCCCGTGCTGCTACCGCCTGCTGCCGCACTGCTGCCCGCGCCGGATTTTTTCACCTCCTGTTTTTCTGCCGCTTTGCGGGTTGCTTCCTGTTCTGCTGCCGCACGTGCCGCCTCCGCCTCTCTGGCTTTGCGCGCTTCCTCCGCCGCACGGGCTGCCGCCTGCCGTTCTGCTTCCTCTCTGGCAAGCCGCGCCTCTTCCTCCGCTTTTGACTCTGCATGAATGTACTCTGTGGACAGTGTCACATAATCCAGTGCCACATAACCGTCACCGTCCGCGGTGGACACCTTCGCCCAGCCTTCCGTCGACTCGTCGGTTACCACAACGTCATCGCCGTCCGGCAGCATGGTAAGCACCTTCGCCTCGGTTGTCGGCTCCGTCCGCACGAACAGGGTCGTCGTTGTGACGGTCGCCAGGCGCGTTCCCACACTTCTGGCAAGCTCCTCATCCCCCACGACCACATATTCCGCCTTGACATATCCGTTCACATTTCCGGACGCAATCCGGTACCACCCGTCCTCCGTCGTCTCCAGCACAGTGGCTGCGGATTTGTCGTAAAGTTTTCCAAGAATTTCACTCTCCGTATCCGGTTCCTGCCGCACGTTGACATAGTGATTCACCTGCGCCACTGCAATATCCGCAAACTCCGATGCGGTCTGCGGAAGTTCATTTTCCGCAATCTCCGCCGTCTCCCACGCTTCCTCTGCCACCATCTCCGGTTCCATCATCCGCGCCACAGCCGCGTTACTTTGCAGTTCCTCCACAACATCCGCCGTCTGCGCCTGCACTCCTCCCGCTTCCTTAAGCACCTGTGCCAGCGTCTGTGTCACGCCCGCCACCGGCACCTCACGTTTTTCCTGTCCTGCCTGCACCATTCCATAGCTTCCCAGTGTGACGGCTCCCGCCAGCAGAAGCGCCAGTATTGTCATTCTTTTCTTCATTATGTAGAATCCTCCCGATTTATTCCATATGCTTCCATATTGTTACTTATTTGTTACAAAAATATTTCATTTCTGCAACAACCGTATTGTAACAAAGGAACCACATGGAATCTACAGGGAACTCTTTCCATTTTTCGCTTTCTTTTGTCCGGTCTGCCGCTTTGTCCCGCAACGCAAAAGGAACCCAAAGGTTCTTTCGTCCCTGCGGGTTCCCTTCGTATTTTCCTTCCGGTTTAACCCAAACTTCCTTACTAATAGCAGAAGCTGTGTCCGCCGATCTTTTGGTCCAATCTCGGCGTCAACGGTTCCGTAGAAAAATATAACGTATCATTTCTTAATATATGTGTATTTCCATTCAATACCTCATGAATCGAAGTGTATTCCTTCTCCGTAGGGTTCGCCCGCTCTCTGTTCTTCCAGGAACAGAACTGCGTCGGGTTTCCCTGACTGAGCACGTCATACAAGGTATCTGGATATTTTTCAGAAGCCATCCGGTTAAAAACTACCTCGACCACGGCTTCCTGCCCTTCTGTCGGCTCGCCCTGCGATTCCAGCCAGACGATTTTTGCCAACAAATCTATCTCCTCCTGCGTCAATGTAATATTCCAGCGGTTCTCTGCACCGGTCGTCGTCTCTGCCGTCGCAGGCTTGCTCTCTGCCGCCTCCGGTGCCTCTGCTTCCCCCGATGCTGCCTGTACTTTGGCTTCCGGTGTCTCTGCTTCCTCCAGGGGTGTCTGTACTTCTTCTGCCGCATCGGACGGCGCCGTGCTTGCTACCATTGTTCTGGGGTTCTTTATGATTCCTGTCGCTTCATCTGATTCTGTCGTAAATGAATATCCGGATAAAACACGGCACACACCCGCAACCGGAACCTCTGCTTTGTCTGCCGCAGAAATTACATACGCGCTGCTGATCTCTTCTCTGCTCTCCCGTATCGTGTTCTTCTCCTCAATGTTGGCCGCAACCATGAGACAAATGCATAAAGTGCACAGCATTGTCACGTCCAATATTTTTCTGTTCATTTTGCTCCTTTCCTCAAGAATGATACTCTGTGAGCTGCTCTCGCACTCGTTGTTTCATCATACTAGATTCTTCCCAAAAGTCAAATTTCCCATTCACAAAATTCTGGAAAAATTTTCTTTACATTTTCCCAGAAATGCGGCAAAAGCGTGTTCTGTCGTATCCAATACTTCCGAGGAATGCTTTGATGTGTTAAAATAGAACTGCTCAAACTCACAAAAAAAACATCCCGAAACGGGATGTTTTCTATATTCCTTCCAATATTCCTGCGCGGTTTCTGCTATCGCAAATCCCGCCATTTTTGTACCTTTTCCGGCACAATCTTCCTCTGCTACCGTGTGAGAAACAGTTCTTCAAACACCGGGATTTTGTGTTCCGGATCCGCCTGAAAGATCGCAACATGCGCATCGTCTGTGCTCCTGTCGGCAAATGCCGGATATAAAAACCCGCAGACCGGCCGCCCCGGCTCGTACTCTCCCACCAACGGAGCGACTGCACCGATCAGATATTCATATACCTCCTCCGACTCCCCTTGCCGCTCCTTGTCCGATGCCTTTACCGGCACATCATAGCGGTCGTGAAAGACCAGAATCGCATACGGCTCCCTGCTACGGTACCGGGCACCCACAAGCTCATAAAACGTGTACAGCAGTGCATCATTTTTCAGTCCGCACTCGCGCATTCCGTACAACAACTGGCGCATTTTCCTCTGTTCTGCGCCATCCCCGAATGCGTAGCTGCGCAGGTTTACATTGGTTGCTGCAAACGGAACCGCTTTGGCAATCGCCAGATTTTTCTCCTTTTCCGCCGCAGACAGATTGAGAAAGTTCACATTAAAGCTCTCATCGATCTCTCCGTCCGGTTCCATGTAGCCGCCTGCCACACGCGTAAAGGAAGTACGGCTGGGCGTCATTCTGCGTGTCAGTTCCAGCATATCTTCTCTGTTTATCATAATTTCTCCCGTCCCGTGTTTTTATGATAACATTTCATTGCCGGCACATCCATGCTTGTCTTCACCACACTTATGTTCCGCGCAGGAATGCTCATGCTCATGATGAGAACATCTCACATCGGGATTGTAATCTAATTTTCCTGCAAGATAAGCTTCTACCGCTTCATCTGCCGCACCGGACACTCCACCATACAGCTTTATGCCGGCAGTTGCAAGTGCGCTTTGCGCACCGCCTCCGATTCCGCCACAGATCAGCACATCCGCACCCGCCTCCGTCAAAAATCCGGCAAGTGCCCCGTGTCCCTGTCCATTTGTGTCGACAATCTGGGATCTTACCACCTGGCTATTCTCAATATCATATAATTTAAACTGTTCCGTGTGTCCAAAGTGCTGAAATATTTCTCCATTTTCATAGGTAACTGCAATTCTCATCTGATCTGTTTCCTTTCTTTGAATATCATCTTTTCCGACGGACGTTGAGGTGCGCCTGCATATTTTATTGCAGCAAAACAGGGCAGTTCCATCACACAATCGATAATTCCCACCTGAAATCTCCAATGTCTTTCCATTTACGATGCTGTCTGCCATTTTGTATCTGGCTGACTCATAAATTTCGGTCACTGTTGTGCGGGCAATCCCCATCTGCTTCGCACATTGTTCGTGCGTACACTTCTCAAGGTCTACAAGACGAATCGTTTCATACTCATCCATCGTCATAATGACTTTTTCCCTTGCCGGAACACCATTCGGGCAAAAATTATCATATGCCGCTTCCATACAGATTCTTCTTGCTTTTGTCGGTCGTGCCATCTTTTCTCCTCATACCTATTTCCGTCATATGTCAAAAATTATTATATCGCAATTTTCTTTTTTTTACAACTCTCTATGAAAATTATGCGTACCCGATATACAGATTATCTGCCGCCATCACGCTGCAATCCAGTTTACAATCTGTAAGAATATGCAAAACGCTCGTATTGTGATCCCGCCTTTGCATATAACATGAAATGCAACATGGCATAAAAAAAACACCGAATTTACGGTGTTTTTAGAGCAGGGGATGAGAGAATCGAACTCCCACCAAAGGTTTTGGAGACCCCTATCATACCATTTGACCAATCCCCTATGTATGTTTGACTTCTTATCGCAAGTCACTTGTATATAATACCTATTCATATCGGATTTGTCAAGAAAAATATAGTTATTTTTTGAAAAAATTTGAAAAGTTTCGATAAAAACGGAACATAACTTAAATGGATTTCAGGAGAGGTCATGAAACAGGCGTTTTGAGATAGAATGGTTAATTGTTGTAAATAAAGTCGGAATTTACTGAAAATATATTGAAGAAGCAGAAAAAGCATCGTATTATTAAAGAAAAAACACTTAATGCATGACGATTATGTATGGTGGGAAAGGAGAGTAAGATGAAAAACAAATTTATTAGGAAATGGCTGGTTATTTTAACTGTGGCGGCTATGATGATCCCGGCTGGAATTCCGGCAAATGCAGAAACAGTGGAAGAAGGCGAAAATATCGCGCCGACAGCGGGAATATCAGCAGAAACGCCGAATGTGACAGCAGAAACACAAAAGGAAGAAATATCAGCAGAAATGCCGGATATGACGGCAGAAACACAGAATGAAGAAAAATCGGATGTGCAGGCAGAAGGACAAAATCAGGCAAAACAGGGTGTTTTGGAAGCGGTACGGCAGAATACAGAAAAAGCCGAAGAAGCTTCAGATGCAGTCGATGTACAGGCGGAGGAAAGGACGGCAGGGGAAGTTCAGATCGGAGAGCAGATATATCCGACTCTTACCGAAGCATTTGCAGCGGCAAAA
>OGYW01002337.1_pt1 | contig 14667 bp, 17 predicted proteins | sample 1576621 | NCBI WGS metagenome assembly OGYW01 (sample SAMEA3541528, study PRJEB24748) | human gut metagenome | biome: human gut; feature: human-associated habitat; material: faeces | place: China | collected 2012 | reverse complement strand
CGAATCGCAGGCAAAGCGACAGCGAAGATAGAAGAAAGTCAAATCGTATAGCAACTCTAAACGCGGCAACGCCGCGCGCAGTGCAGTGCAATCGGCAAGCGCCGCAGCTCTTCAAGCTACTCGCTTGCAATGGCGGGGTCGAGGGGCAGCGCCCCTCGCGTCTCCCTTTCGCTACTAAGAAAGGAGCTGCAAATATGCAGAACCGTACCCATACATGCGACGAACTGCGGCTGTCGGACGCGGGTAAGCGCGTGCAGCTGTCCGGCTGGATGGATAGCGTGCGCATTGTCAGCGCGAACCTCGCGTTCGTCATCCTGCGCGATTTCTATGGCACGACACAGGTCGTTATTGACGACGAGGAGCAGATGAAAATCATCCGCAGCCTCAACAAGGAGAGCGTCATCTCCGTGACTGGCATCGTGCGCGAGCGCGACAACAAGAATCCGAAAATTCCCACGGGCGATATTGAAGTCGAGCCGGAGAAAATCGACGTGCTGGGGCGCTGCCGCTACAATGAGCTGCCGTTCCAGATTAACCGCTCCCGCGAGGCGGACGAGAGCATCCGCCTGAAGTACCGCTATCTCGACCTGCGCAACCCCGATGTGAAGAAGAACATCGTCATGCGCTGCAACGTCGTCACCGCCCTGCGTCAGGCGATGAACGAGCATGGTTTCCTTGAAATCACCACGCCTATCCTGACGGCTTCGTCCCCTGAGGGCGCGCGCGATTACCTCGTTCCGGCGCGCAAGCATCCGGGCATGTTCTACGCCCTGCCGCAGGCGCCCCAGCAGTTCAAGCAGCTGCTGATGACCTCCGGCTTCGACCGCTACTTCCAGATTGCCCCCTGCTTCCGCGACGAAGACGCGCGCGGCGACCGCAGCCCGGGCGAGTTCTATCAGCTGGATATGGAAATGGCGTTCGCGACGCAGGAGGATGTGTTCAGCGTCCTTGAAGACGTGCTGCCGCCCATTTTCGCCAAGTACGGCACATACAACACCGCGTCCAGCGCGCCCTTCAAGCGCATTGCCTACAACGACGCGATGGAGCGCTACGGCTCGGACAAGCCCGACCTGCGCATTGATCTGGAAGTGCAGGATGTGACCGAGCTTATCGGCGGCTGCGGCTTCCAGCCCTTTGAGGGCAACACCGTCAAGGCGGTTGTCGTCAGCGACATGACCGCGACCCGCAAACAGATTGACAAGCTCTGCGCGGATGTCGAGGTCGTGACGGCGAATAAGGTCTACTGGTTCAAGCTGGATGAGAAGGGCGAAATCGCCGGCGGTATTGCGAAGTTCGTCAAGGAGCAGAAGGATGAACTGGTCGGAAAGCTGGGCCTGAAGCCGAACACGTTTGTTGGCCTGACCTGCGGCAAGAAGCTGGCGGCGCAAAAGACCGCGGGCGTGCTGCGCCGTCTGGTCGCTGACCTCTGCCCGGCGCATATCGACCGCGAAAAGTACGAATTCTGCTGGATTGTCGATTTCCCGATGTATGAAATCGGCGAGGAATCCGGCGAACTCGAATTCTGCCATAACCCCTTCTCCATGCCCAACGGCGGTCTGGAGATTCTGCAAAAGGCGGCGGCGGGAGAGGTTGACCCGCTGAGTATTACGGCGTACCAGTACGATTTGGTCTGCAACGGCGTGGAACTGTCCTCCGGCGCTGTCCGCAACCACGACCCGGAAATCATGATTGAAGCGTTCAAGCTCGTCCGGCTGGGCGAAGAGGACGTGAAGGCGAAGTTCCCGGCGATGTACAACGCATTCTGCTACGGCGCGCCGCCGCACGCGGGCATTGCTCCCGGCGTTGACCGCATGGTGATGCTGCTGGCGGGCGCGGAGACGATTCGCGAAGTCATCCCGTTCCCGATGAACAAGAACGCGCAGGACGTGATGATGGGCGCACCCGGCAAGGTGGATCAGAAGCAGCTGGATGAACTGCATATCGCCTGCACGAAAGTCGAAGAATAATCCGCACGCGGATGAGGAAACAATCCTCGTCCGCCTTTTTTCTGCCGAACGGGAAGAAACCCGGATTGAACGCTTGTCAATCCGGCAAAACTATGGTATAATGGGATGAAACAAAGTCGGTAGACTGCGTTTTGCCATTTCCTGCGCGAAATCATGTGCTTTTTGTGCGCAGGAGTTTGGATTGAAATTAGGAGGTGCATTTCGTTATGGCGCTGAAGAAGGATAATCTGCCCGTGAATGTCGATGTGGATACCGAGCAGGGGAGCAGCATCACCTACGCCAATGAAGTGGTCGCGATTATTGCGGGCGTCGCTGCCAGCGAGGTGGAGGGCATTGCGGGCATGTGCAATGTCTCCGGCAATCTGCTGGGCAAGAACCGCGCCGTGACCAAGGGCGTGAAGGTGGAAATCGGCACCGAAGAAGCCAGCGTGGATCTGTATGTCATCATGGAGTACGGCACGCCCATCCAGAAGGCGGCGTATGACGCGCAGGAAAGCGTCCGCAAGGCCATCGAAACGATGACGAACCTGCATGTGGTGCGCGTGGATGTGCATGTGCAGGGCGTTAGCTTTGAAAAAGAGAACAACGCGCTGAACGCCGGTGCAAAGAAGGCGCTGGCAGAGGATAAGAAGGAAACGCCGCTGGTGGAAGCACCTGAGAGCGAGGAAAAAGCGGCGGAAGATTCCACGGAAGTGCCTGAAGAAGAGGGCAAGGAGAACTGATGCCTTCATACTGCCGGCAGGGTGTTTGCCTTGCCGGTTTTGAAGTTGCTATCCAATGTAAAAGTGAAAACGGCAAGCGAAGGAAACGAAAGGAGCGAACCGGGAATGAAGCGTCGTGTGAGCGATATTGCGGTGATGATGCTGTCCTTTTTGGTGCTGCTGGCGCTCTCTGCTGAAACAGCGCTGGTCGGCGTGGAAGCCGTGCGGGGTGAACAGTGGCAGCTGATTCGACTGACGGCGTGGCTGCAGGGCAGCGGCGTATGGGGCGGCATAGCGTGTATTGCCGTGGCGGCGCTGGCATTGGCGCTGGCGTTTATGTGCCTGTGGCGCGTGTTCCCGCACCGCACGGCAAGCCAGCGCGGCTATGTGATGCAGAAAAATGAGAATGGCTCCATCGGAGTGTCAATTCGCGCTATCGAAGGGCTGATTCGCACTTGCATTGACAAGCATGAGGCGATTGCCAAGGCGGACATCACGGTCGAAGAGTGCCGCGACGGCATTGCGATTGGCTTGCACATTATTCAGGCGGCAGGCGTGAATATCCCGCTGTCCGTCGGGGCGCTGCAAAAGCAGATTAAGCAGTATGTGACGGCGTGCACGGGCGTGGATGTGTACAAAATCCGCGTGATGGTGGAGAACGACGCAAGCATTCCGGTTGCGTCCACCTACGAGGTGCAGGACGTGACGCCTCTGCCGTCGGCGGAGGAAACGGCGGAACAGCCGATGGTCACGCTCCCGGCACAGCCCGTCGCGATTCCCGCGACCGAGCCGGAGCAGAAGCCGAAAGTGCCGGACACGTTCATTTCCCCGGAGGATGACGAGGACGACGAACGTCCGCTGCATCAGCGCCTGTTCGGCACGCCGGAGCAGCCCGCGTTTGTGCCCGCGCCGCCGGAAGTGACGGAAGCGCCCGAAGCGGATGAAGTCGAGGCTGCCGAGGATGCCCCGGAGGAAACGGAAGCATCGGCGGAAGAAGCAGCTGCGGCAGTAGAATCCGCCGAGGAAACGGTGGACGCGGCAGACGACGGCGAAAAATCAGCAGAATAACAACAATACGCATTTTTAGTGTGGAATAGGAGAGAAAAACAATATGGCACGGACGACTGCGCGTGCGGCGGTCATGCAGATGATTTTTGAACATAAGGCGGCGAAGAGACGCTGCAAATGGTGTATGAGGCGCTGCGGAAGGAAGGACTTCCCGGCGTGGACAGCATTTCAGAGAACGAGCCGAGCGAATCCGACCGGGCGTACATCACCGAGGTGCTCGACGGCGTCTTGGCGCACCTCGATGAGCTGGATGAAGCGATTCAGGCTGCCAGTCCGCGCTGGGAAATCAGCCGAATGCCGCATGTGGATTTGACCATCCTGCGCATGGCTGCGTGGGAAATCCTCTACGAGGAGGGAATCCCCGGTCCAGTCGCCATCAACGAGGCAGTCAACCTCGCCAACCGCTTCTCCGAGCCGACGAGCGGCCGCTTCGTCAACGGCGTACTGGGTACGATTCTGCGCAGAAAGCAGGCGGAAAACCCGTGAAGCGCGTCGTTGTCGGGCTTGACACAAGCTGCTACACCACGTCCGCTGCTGCCGTAACCGCGGAGGGCAATGTGATTGCGAGCTGCCGCAAGCTGCTGCCTGTTCCACAGGGACAGCGCGGGCTGCGGCAGTCGGAGGCGGTGTTCACGCATGTCCGTCAGCTGCCGGGGCTGATTGAGGAATTGTCGGCGTATTTGACGGATTGCGAAATCGTCGCGGTGTGCGCTTCCCGCCGTCCACGGGATGAGGAAGCGTCGTATATGCCCGTGTTTCAAGCAGGGGACGCACAGGGCCGCAGTCTGGCGGCTCTGCTTCGCGTTCCCTGTTTTGCTACGACGCACCAGCGCGGGCATGTGGAAGCCGCGAAGGTGGATAGCGGCGTGGCGGCGGGCGGTTTGCTGGCAGTGCACCTCTCTGGCGGCACGACCGAAGTGCTGTCGCTGGTGGATGACCACCTGACGCTGCTTGGCGGGACGCTCGACCTCCATGCGGGGCAGGTGGTTGACCGCACGGGCGTGGCGCTGGGGCTGCCGTTCCCAGCGGGACCGCATTTGGAGGAGCTGGCGGTGCGCGGCACGGCGAAAGCGCTGCTGCCGGTCGCTATGGCGGATGGCGGGCTGTACTGCCACTTGTCCGGCGCGGAAACGCAGGTGCAGCGCTGGATTGTGCAGGGGACGATGCCCAAGGAGGACATTGCCCGCGAGGTGTACGACCTGCTGGCGCGGACAGTTTCGCGCATGGTGACGGCGGCATCCCAGCAGACGGGCATTCGTCAGGTGCTGATTGCGGGCGGTGTTGCGTCCTCGCGGCTCTTTCGGGAGCTGGTGACGCAGCGGACTGCCAAGCGTCAGCCGGATTTGCGCGTGCATTTCGGCCGCCCGGAGTATTCCGGGGACAACGCGGTCGGCGTGGCGCTCATTGGCGCAAGAAAATGGCGCGAACAGCAAACGCTGAAGGAGATAGAATATGGCAGCACAGATACTGGACGGTAAGGCGATTTCAGCGGAGCTTCGCGGGGCAATTGCACAGCGGGTGGCGCGCCTGCGCGAAAAGGGCGTCACGCCGGGATTGGCGGTGATTCTCGTCGGCGCAGACCCCGCCAGCCAGATTTATGTGCGCAACAAGAGCGTCGGGTGTGATCAGGTCGGCATTCACTCCGTGACCATCAACCTGCCCGAAGCGACAACGCAGGACGAACTGGAGAAGCTGATAGCCCGTCTGAATGCGGACGACACCATCCACGGTATTCTGGTGCAGCTTCCCCTGCCGAAACACCTCGATGAGGCGGCAGCGCTGGCGGTTATCGCGCCGGAGAAGGATGTGGACGGCTTCCACCTGCTCAACGCGGGGCGGATGATGAGCGGACAGCCGGGCGTGGTTGCGTGCACGCCCAAGGGCGCAATGGAGATGATCCGCCGCACGGGGATTGACCTTGACGGCAAAGAAGCGGTCGTCGTCGGGCGGAGCAACATCGTCGGCAAGCCGATGGCGATGCTGCTGCTGCAAGCAAACTGCACCGTCACCATCTGCCACAGCCACACGGTGAACCTCGCCCAGCACACGCGCAATGCGGATATTCTCGTTGCGGCGGTCGGCAAGCCGGGGTTCATCACCAAGAGCATGGTCAAGCCCGGCGCGGTTGTCATCGACGTGGGCATCAACCGCGTGAACGGCAAGGTCGTCGGCGACGTGATGCCTGATGTGGCGGACGTTGCGGGCTACATCACGCCCGTCCCCGGCGGCGTGGGCAAAATGACGATTGTCGAGCTGCTGGAAAACACGGTGGAAGCGGCGGAGAAGCAGACGGCAAAATAAGCCGATACAAATAGGAAGTGAACGCGCCATGTCGGAATGGGTTCTGGAAGTCAGCGAGGTCAACGAGTACGTCCGGCAGCTGCTGCAAAACGAGCCGGCGCTTCGCAAAGTCCGTTTGCGCGGGGAAATCAGCAACTTCAAGCGCCATTCGTCCGGGCATTGGTACTTTACGCTCAAGGACGAGCGGTGCCGAATCGCGGCGGTCATGTTCCGTCAGAACGCGATGCGCATGTCGATTCGCCCGATGGACGGCATGTCCGTCATCGTCAGTGGGCAGGTCGGGCTGTACAGCGAGGGCGGCAGCTACCAAATTACCTGCGACAGTATGCGTCCGGACGGCATCGGCACGCTGTATCAGCAGTTCGAGGCGCTGAAAAACCGTTTGGCGGCGGAAGGGCTGTTCGACGAGGAGCACAAGCGGCGCTTGCCGTATCGCCCGAAGAAAATCGCGGTCGTCACGTCGGAAACAGGCGCGGTGCTGCACGATATCTGCATGGTGTCGCGGGCGCGCGATCCCGGCGTGCCGCTGGTGCTGGTGCCGGTTCAGGTGCAGGGCGCAGGGGCGGCGGAGAGCATCGCGCAGGGCATTCGACGCGCGGCGAAAATTCCGGAGGTCGAGGTCGTCATCGTCGGGCGCGGCGGCGGCTCGATGGAGGATTTGTGGGCGTTCAACGAGGAAATTGTGGCGCGCGCGATTTATGACTGCCCGATTCCCGTCATCAGCGCGGTTGGGCATGAAACCGACTTCACGATTGCGGATTTTGTGGCGGACAGGCGCGCCGCCACACCGTCAAACGCGGCGGAAATGGCGGTACCGGACTTGCGGGAGATTCTCGCGGGGCTGGATGGAATGCGGCAGCACTTGCAGACGGCGCTTTCGCAGCACTTGCAGGAAACGCGTCTGGCGCTGATGACGCTGGAAAAGCGGCTGGCGGCGTGCGACCCGAACCAACGCTTGACGGCGCTGGAGAAGCGGCTCGGCGGCGCAAAAATGCGGCTGGAGCATCAAATGTCGCAGCGGATTTCGGCGCTGACCCCGCGATTGGGGATGGCGCGGATTCGGCTGGACAGCGCGGCGGAGCAGAATTTGCAGCGGAAAACGGAGCGGCTGCATCGGCAGAAGCTGCATTTGCAGGCACTGAACCCGGAGGCGGTGCTGGAGCGCGGTTATGTGCTGGTGCTGGACGGCGGCAGGGTGCTGCCTGACCGGGCGGCGGCGCGGACGCATCCGCAGATGACGATTCGTTTCCGGGATGGCGAAATGCGGGTCATGCAGCCCGATAAGGAGGGTGTTTATGGCAGCGAAAAAGAAGCTGACGTTTGAAGAACGGCTTCAACAGGTGGAAGCACTGATTGCGAAGATGGAGAGCGGCGAAATGCCCTTAGAGGAAGCCATGCAGCAGTACGAAGCGGGGCTGAATGCGCTGAACGCCCTCGAAAAGGAGCTGACGGCGGCACAGCAGCGCTTGACGGTACTACGGCAGCAAAGCGGCGAGGACATCGAGGTGCCGATGGAGGAACAGCAATGAAGACATACGCGGAATACCGCAAGCAGGTCGAAGAGGCGCTTTCGGGGCAGCTGCGGTCGCTGGGCGAAATCCCGGATATTCTGCTGAAGGCGATGGAGTATTCTCTGCTGGCGGGCGGCAAGCGGCTTCGCGCAGTGCTGCTGCTGGCATCATGCGAAGCCATCGGCGGTGATACGGGAAAGGCGCTGCCGTTTGCCTGTGCGCTGGAAATGATTCACACATACAGCCTGATTCACGACGACCTGCCTGCGATGGACAACGATGACCTGCGGCGCGGTCAGTTGACGAATCACCGCAAGTTCGGTGAGGACGTGGCGATTCTGGCGGGCGATGGGCTGCTGTCGGCGGCAATGGAGCTGATGGCGCGTCAGTCGGCGCAGCTGGCGAAAGCAGGGGACTGCTCTGGCGTGCTGGCGATGGAAGCGATTGCGCGCCACGCGGGTGTGACGGGCATGGTCGCCGGGCAAACGATGGACGTAACCGGCGAGGGCACGAAGCCGACGGCGGACAAGGTGCGCTACATCCACCTGCACAAAACGGCGGATCTGCTGACCGCCCCTGTGGAGGCAGGCCTGCTGCTGGCGGGCGCGACGCAGGATCAGGTGCAATATGGCTGCGAGTACGGGCAGCACCTCGGCATGGCGTTCCAGATGGTGGACGACCTGCTGGATGTCATCGGTACGGAGGAAGCGCTGGGCAAAAGCATTGGCAAGGACGTCGCGGAAGAGAAGCTGACGTGGATTGCCATTCGCGGCATGGAGGGCACACGCGAGGACGCAGCGGGGGAAACGGCTTTGGCGGTGGATGCGGCAGCGAAAATCGGCGGAGATATGAAATTTTTGCAAACCCTTGCACAAAGCACCCTGAACAGAGTACAATAAGAGACAGGATTCGTGCGCTTGCGCCGGATTGATTTATCATTCATCAAAAGGGAAGCGGAAATAAATGGAACTACACAACATTCTGGGGCTTTTCAGCAATCAGGTGCTGCTGTGCTGCATCACGGCGTGGTTCGTGGCGCAGGCGCTCAAAATTCCGACGTACTATCTGGTCGAAAAGAAATGGGACTGGCACCGCTTTTTCGGCAGCGGGGGAATGCCGTCGAGCCATACGGCGTTCGTCGTCTCCCTGACGCTGATGATTGGCGCGACGCAGGGCTTCGACAGCGCGATTTTCGCCCTGTCTTTCACGATGGCGGCGATTGTCATGTACGATGCGACGGGTGTCCGCCGCGAGACGGGCAAGCAGGCGGTTGTCATCAACGAAATCGTGCAGAAGATGTTCGTCAATGGCGAAAGTATCACGGATGAGGAACTGAAGGAATTGGTCGGGCATACGCATGTCGAGGTCATCGGCGGCGTGATTGTGGGGCTTCTGACGGCAGGGCTGTTCCTGCTGTTTATGTGATTTGAGGAGGATTTACGCAAATGGATCGTTTTCTGGAGGAATCTGTAAGCAAACACCACCGCGCGGCGGAAGAGGTACTGTACTACGCATCGTGGGTCGTGATGATTGTGTCCGCGATTCTGGCGTTCATGTACCTGAATGTCATGTTTTACAGCTTCAGCATCTCGATGCTGGTGATGACGCTGGTGTTCACGGGTATTGCGGTGTACATTTTCTTCTTCCATGACCGCCTGCGCACGGAGTACGACTACACGTTCACCAACGGCTCGATGGATTTCGCACAGGTGTTCAACAACCGCAAGCGCAAGGCGCTGGGCAGCCTGAACGTGGCAAAGGTGGATGCGTTCGGCAAGGTTGCCAGCGGCAGTTTCCATCGGCATGTGTCCGCGCCGGGCGTGAAGCAGCTGCGCTGGTTCCTCAATCGCGACGCGGAGCTGTACTATTTCGCCTTCTCCAAGGACGGCAAGAAGTCCCTGATTGTGTTTGAGCCGAGCAAAGCCATGGTGGAGAACATCCGCCACTATCTGCCCTTCGGCGCGTATCAGGAGAATTGACCGTGAAAACCATCTATCTGGATAACAGCGCGACGACGAAGCCCTCCGCCGCGGTGATTGCCGCGATGACGGACGCGCTGGAAAACGGCTGGTACAACCCGTCGGCGCTGTACCGCCCGGCCATGGATGCGGAGAAAGCCGTCGAGAATGCGCGTGAAATCTGCCTGAAAGCAGCAGGCGCGGCGAACCAGCGCATGGTGTTCACCTCTGGCGGCACGGAGGCGGACAATATCGCCATTCTGGGGCATTTGCGCACGAAGCATAAGCCGGGACGGGTGCTGATGCTGTCCGTAGAGCATCCTGCGGTGCTGAACTGCGCACAGGAAGCCGAACGCATGGGGCACAAGGTTGTGCCGATTCCAGTAGATCGCCGCGGCGTGGTGGATTTGCCCGCGCTGGAAGGCTTGCTGGGCGAGGATGTCCACCTGATTACGCTCATGCAGGTCAACAACGAGGTCGGCGCGGTGCAGCCCATTGCGGAAGTCGCCGCGCTGCGCGACCGCCTTGCGCCGAATGCCGCCATTCATGTGGACGGCGTGCAGGGCTTTCTGCGTGTGCCGCTCAATTTCAATGCGCTCAAAATCCAGTCCTACGCCTTTTCCGGGCATAAGATTCATGCCAGCAAGGGCATCGGCGGCTTGATTTTCCGCAAAGACCACAAGCTGTCGCCCATCGTCTTCGGCGGCGGGCAGGAGGACAATCTGCGCTCCGGCACGGAAAACGTCCCCGGCATCATTGGGCTGGGCGAGGCGATTCGCACTTATCCGCAGGGCGCGGCGGAGAAGATGATGGCGCTGAAAACCCGCCTGCTGACGGACTTGCAGGAGGCGATTCCCACGGCAAAGCGCAACGGCCCCGCACTGGATGACCCGCTCTGCGCGCCGCACATTTTGAGCGTCAGCCTGTCGCCTGTGCGGAGCCAGACAATGCTGTTCGCGCTGGAAGGCGACGGCATCTATGTCAGTGCAGGCTCAGCGTGCGCGGCGCATAAGCAGAAGGTGTCCGGCGTGCTGACGGCGATGGGCTTGTCCCCGGCGGAAGCGGACTGCACGCTGCGATTCAGTCTCTGCCCGGACAATACCGAGGCGGAAATGGATGATGTCGCGCAGTGCGTCAAGAAGCACTATGACCTGCTGAAAGCCTACGTCAGACGATAATATCTACATATTAAGGAGAGAAATTCCTGTGCGCAATTTGCTGCTTGTCCGTTATGGCGAGATTTTCCTGAAGGGGCAGAATCGCCCGCTTTTTATGCGCGCGCTGGTCAAGCGCATCAAGTACGCCGTCAAAGACCTCAGCGCGACGGTGCTGCTGCACGACGGACGCATTCTCGTGTCGGATTTTGACGATTTGGATGAGTGCATCCGCCGCGTGACAAAGGTGTTCGGCGTGCACAGCGTCTGCCCGGCGGTCGAAATGCCCAAAGACGACTTTGACGCCCTCTGCAATCAGGCGGTTGCCATGATGGCGGATTTGTCCGGCACGTTCCGCGTGACGGCGCGCCGCTCGGACAAGAACTACTTCATGGATTCGCCCGCCATCAACATCGAAATGGGACACCGCATCCTGACGGCGAACAAGAACCTGTCCGTGGACGTGAAGAAGCCCCAGCACACCATGAACGTGGAAATCCGCGACATGGCGTACCTGTATGTGAAGGTGATTCCGGCGGTCGGCGGTATGCCCGTCGGCACGAACGGCCGCGCGACGCTGCTGCTTTCCGGCGGCATTGACAGCCCGGTCGCAGGGTGGATGATTGCCAAGCGCGGCGTGCATATCAACGCGGTACATTTCCATTCTTATCCTTATACGTCTGACCGCGCGAAGGAAAAGGTGCTGGATTTGGCGCGCATTTTGTCCGAAAGCTGCTGCGGCATCCGCGTCCACATCGTGCCGTTCACCAAAATCCAGATGGAAATCCACGAAAAGTGCCCCGAAGAGTACACGACGCTCATCATGCGCCGCTTCATGATGCGCATTGCCGAAAAGGTGGCGCGTCAGGAGAACAGCGAGGCGCTGATTACCGGCGAATCGGTCGGGCAGGTCGCCAGCCAGACGATGACGGCGCTCGGTACGACCGATATGGTGGTGGATATGCCTGTTTTCCGCCCGCTGATTGGCTTTGACAAGGAAGAAATTATCGCCGTGAGTGAAAAAATCGGCACATTCGAGACGTCCAGCCTGCCCTACGAGGACTGCTGCACGGTCTTCACACCGCGCCATCCCGCGACGCACCCGAAGATGGAGAAAATTCTTGAAGGCGAGAGCAAACTCGACATCGACGGGCTGATTGATGAAGCCATGGCGGGCATCGAAATCGTCTGCTGCTGATTACGGCATCATATTCAGAAACACCGTCAGGGGCAGCCCTGAAATGCCCAGCGCGCCTGTCAACAACGATGAAATCGGATTGATGCCGACGTGCGGCAAGGGCAGCAGATTCCACGCCATCAACAGCACAGTGCCAAACGTCCAGCAGTTCAGCAGCCGCGCGCCCCAAGTGCCGGGGCGATAGCAGCGGCAGAGCAGCAGCGTCAAAACGAAAGCGGGAAGCAAAATCCACATACAAATCTCCTCCTTTGTAAGAAGAGTGTATGCGGAAGCGGAAAAACAATCTTGCCATTTCGTGCCGAACGTGGTATGATAGACATTGGGGATTTTCTGACGAGCCGGAAGGGGCGGAATGGCATGGCGGAGGATTTTGTGGCGCTGATGCAGGCGATTGCGCCGGAGATGGCGGAAGCAATGGCGCGCCGTGCCATGGTGCTGACGGCGATTGCGGAATCAGCCCCGGTTGGGCGGCGGCAATTGGCGCTTCGGCTGAATCTGGCGGAAAGGGAAGTGCGCGCGGATGTGGAGAAGCTCCGCGATGCTGGCCTGATTACGCTGGACAAAGCCGGGATGAATCCGACGCCGAATGCGTCACGCTGGCTGGAAAGTGCCCGCAGCTTCGCCCGGCAGACGCAGGGCCTGACTGCGCTGGAAACGGCGCTGATGCAGGTTCTCCCGGTGAAAACCGTTTTCGTTGCGCCGGGGGATGCTGATGCGGATGTGCGTGTACTGTCCGACGTGGGGCGGCTGGCGGCGCAGGGCGTGCGGCAATTGCTGCATTCCGGGTCGACGCTGGCAGTTACGGGCGGTTCGACCATCGCGGCGACGGCACACGCCATGCAGACCAGCGCTCCCATGAACGTCATGGTCGTTCCTGCACAGGGCGGCTTCGGGCGCGAAATGGAGACGCAGGCGAACACGCTGGCGGCAGAAATCGCCCAGCGGCTCGGCGGACATCATCGGCTGCTGCATCTGCCAGACCACATGGACGAGCAGGCGAAGCAGGAAATGCTGCGGCTGCCTGAAATCCGCGAGACGATGGAACGCATCCAGCGTGCGGACATTATCCTACACGGCATCGGCTGCGCGCAGGAGACGATGAGTCGCCTGCCCGTGGAGCAGGTGCGCCTGCTGATGAAGAAGGGCGCGGTCGGGGAGTCCTTCGGCGCGTATTACGACCGGGATGGGCAGTGCCTGCTGAAATCATCCGGCGTGTGCGTCGATTTGGCGCGCCTGACGCCAGACTGCCGCATGATTGCGGTCGCAGCGGGCGCAAAGAAGGCGGAAGCCATCATCTCCGTCCTGCGGCATGATCTGCATACGCTGCTGGTGACGGATGAGGGTGCGGCAAAGCAGATGCTTGCCATCCTCAAAACAAATACGGGTTGTTCGTCAGACACCGAAGCGTGAATGACGTTTCAAATACAAGCAACCAAAAGAGCAATCTTGAAGGAGTGTGCATCAACAATGGCTAAGAAAACGATTGACGACATCAAGGTTTCTGGCAAGAAGGTGCTGGTTCGCTGTGACTTCAACGTCCCCATGAAGGACGGCAAGATCACCAACGACAAGCGCATCGTGGCCGCGCTTCCTACCATCAAGAAGCTGATCGCTGACGGCGGCAAGGTCATCCTGTGCAGCCATCTGGGCAAGCCGAAGAACGGCCCGGAAGAGAAGTTCTCTCTGGCACCCGTGGCGGTTCGCCTGAGCGAACTGCTGGGTCAGCCCGTCGTGTTCGCCAATGACGACACGGTGGTTGGCGAAAACGCCAAGGCTGCTGTGGCGGCGATGAAGGACGGCGACGTCGTGCTGCTGCAGAACACCCGCTTCCGCAAGGAAGAAACCAAGAACGTCGAGGAGTTCTCCAAGGAACTGGCTTCCCTGGCGGACTGCTATGTGGATGACGCGTTCGGCTCCTGCCACCGCGCACACTGCTCCACCGAGGGCGTGACGAAGTTCCTGTCCCCGTGCGTGGCAGGCTATCTGATTGGCAAGGAACTCGCCGTGATGGGCAAGGCGCTGGAAAATGCGGATCGTCCGTTCGTCGCGGTGCTGGGCGGCGCGAAGATTGAGGACAAGCTGAATGTCATCAACAACCTGCTGGAAAAGGTTGATACGCTGATTATCGGCGGCGGCATGGCGTTCACCTTCCTGAAGGCGAAGGGCTATGAAATCGGCAAGTCCCTGCTGGACGAAACCAAAATTGATTACTGCAAGGACATGATGGCGAAGGCTGCGGAAAAGGGCGTTCAGCTCCTGCTGCCGGTTGACACCGTGTGCATCAAGGACTTCCCGAACCCGATTGACGCGCCGGTTGACACCGTGACCGTCGATGCGGACGCGATTCCGGCGGACATGGAAGGCTGCGATATTGGCCCGAAGAGCCGTGAGCTGTTCGCGGCGGCTGTGAAGTCCGCCAAGACGGTTGTGTGGAATGGCCCGATGGGCGTGTTTGAGAACCCGACGCTGGCGGCTGGTACGCTGGCGGTTGCGCAGGCAATGGCGGATTCCGATGCGGTGACCATCATCGGCGGCGGCGACTCTGCGGCGGCTGTGGAGCAGATGGGTCTGGGTGACAAGATGACCCACATCTCCACTGGCGGCGGCGCTTCGCTGGAATACCTCGAAGGCAAGACGCTGCCCGGCGTTGCGTGCCTCGACGAGAAGTAATTTTCATGGGCAAGACCGTCCCTGCCAACCGCAGGGGCGGCTTTGTCCTGCCAAAAATCCTAAACTTTCACGCGGACACAGTATGGAGAAGCCACCAACTGAATCGCGAAAAGGGGTATTCTTAAATAAAACTATAATC
>OGYW01002336.1_pt1 | contig 14678 bp, 13 predicted proteins | sample 1576621 | NCBI WGS metagenome assembly OGYW01 (sample SAMEA3541528, study PRJEB24748) | human gut metagenome | biome: human gut; feature: human-associated habitat; material: faeces | place: China | collected 2012 | reverse complement strand
ACTGGACGTATTACAGTGGCGGTCGATTTTACACAACGTCGGGGCAAGCACCACAGCCGTTCCTTGTTCCGGCATTAAAGAACAATGTAAGTGAAATAGTAGCTAAGTTTAAGGAGGGGTACGGTGTTTGATATTGGTTTGGAATTACGGGATATTTTAAAGCAAATAGACGGTGTAAGTGTATGTTTTGCTTATCCCGATAATTTTAATAAATTGCCTGCAATAGCATATTACACGTTAACGGACAAAGGCTCAATGTCATATGACAATACGGTCGTTACGAATGATACGACTGTTCAGATTGATATTTACGCCGATTATCCGCAAACGTGTTTTGAATTGTCGGAGAGGGTATATAAATTGTTGACTGATAATGAATATTATCATGAAATGACAATGGACGTACCCAATCCCGACGACAAGGGTATAAAACATAGGACAATGAGATTTACGAAAGTAGTAGAAAGGAATGATTGATTTATGGCAAATACAGCAAAAAGAAAACCACTACCTACAATAGGTGTGGACAAGTACACATTTTTCGCAGTTTTAACAGACACATCAGAGGGTGCAACATATGGCGATCCGTATAATTTGAGAGGTACAGTCGAAATTGCACCGACAGACGCAGGCGGCAGTGATGTTTTTGACGCCGATAACGGTGCGTATGAAACATCAAACTACATTGAAAAATTAGGTCACGACATCACAAATGCCGATATTCCGCCGGAAGTTGATTCAATGTGGCGTGGACTGACACAAAAAGACGGTGTAGTAGAGGTTGGCAATGATACAAAAACAGTTTATTTCGGTGTTGCGTGGAGAATTATGAAATCCGACGGCTCATACCGTTATGTAAGATATTACAAGGGTTCGTACAGCTTTGCGTCAAATGTAGGCGGTAAGACTAAAGCGTCAAGCGGTGCGCCTGAAAAGCAAACCGCAAAGGCTACATACACAGCCGTACAACGTGATTTTGACAACAACTATTACGCATACTTTGACGAAAGCGATTTGCCGGAGGGCGTTACAAAGACAGAACTTGAGGAAAACTGGTTTAAGGATATGAACTACTATCCAGTGAAGAAAGCACTTTAAGACAAGGCACGCCGAAAGGCGTGCTTTTTTCGTATAGAGAGGAGTAAGTAACAATGCAAAGAGTATTAACATTTGTACACAACCAAAAGAAGTATGTATCAAAACCGTGGTGTTTCGGTGCGGCAACGTTGGTTGAAAAAGAATACATGGACGTTGCAGAGGGTGAAAAAGTAACGGCTACGTCGGTATGTGCAGATGCCGTTGACTATCTGTTTGAGGGTACAGAGGCGACACAAGATATTTTGGACACGGCTGTTTCAGCAAAAATGAGAATGTGTCGTGAAGTTATGAAGTGGTTTATGGACGATTTTACGGGAAAAAACGAGGAAAGCCTGCCGAAGCAGGCAACCGAAAAGGAAGATTAAGCGATTTATATGGGACAATGCTGAAATATCACGGTATACTGCCGAATGATTTGGCAAAACAAGACCCAAGATTATTACTTGCAGTTATAATCGAGGACGAGGAAGAAGAATATACGGGAAATGACCCGTATTTAAAAATGTTTTATGGAATGTAGTGAGGTGATTTGTAGTGGCTGACGCGGCGGAATTAGTAGTAAGAATAAGAGGTGATGCGTCGGATTTAGAGGCGACAATTAGCAGTGTTGAAAGCGAATTGTCAAAATTGGAGCAGACGCAAAGCAAAAATAATAATACAAGTACAAAAGGTCTTACGGCATATAAAAAGCAAATGCAAGACGCACAAACCACCTTGCAAACAAGCCGTACGGCATTGACGAATACAAAAAAAGCGTATGAGGATAACGTCAAGTCTGTAAATAAAAATGTTACGGCACTGAAAGCGCAGAAAACGGAATTAGACAAACAAATTTCTTTGCGTTCAAATGAAAAACGGTTGCTTACAGAGGCGAACAAAAGTCTTGACAAAAACAGTGTTGCATACAAAGACAACCAAAAGGCATTGAATTGGGTAAATACCGAGATTGAGGCATACACAAAGCAAAGTCAAAGTATATCCGATTCTATTCGTACGCAAGAGGCGGCATTGTCAGGAAGTAAAAAGGCATATACCGACGCACAAGCAACCGTCAAAAAAGCAACGGAGCAATACGAGGAATACGAGAAAGGCTTAAAAGCCGCTGAACGTGCAGATGAGGCGCAGAACCTACAGAATACAGGTAAGCGGTGGAAAGAAGTCGGTGAGGGTATAGATACTGTAACTAAACCGTTACAGTATGCGGCGACTGCACTTGCCGCGGGCGGTGTTGCGAGTGCCAAGTTTGCGATAGATTTTGAGAACAATTTCGCAAATGTAAAGAAAACTGTTGACGGTACACCTGAACAGCTTGAAAAGATTAGGCAAGAAATTATAGATATGACGACTGTCGGAATAAACGGACATTCTGCCATTCCTGAAACAACGGCAGAATTAACCGAACTTGCGGCGGCAGGCGGTCAGTTGGGTATAAAAACTGAAAACATATCTAAATTTACTGAAACAATGGCAATGCTCGGCACTGCTACAAATCTGTACGGCGAAGAGGGTGCGGCAACACTTGCAAAGTTCGCAAACGTTACAAAAATGGACCAAGAAAATTTTGACCGTTTGGGAAGTTCAATAGTTGATTTGGGTAACAATTTCGCTACAACAGAATCGGATATAGCTAATATGTCTATGCGTTTAGCTGGTGCAGGTACACAAATCGGATTAAGTCAAGCCGACATATTAGGTATAGCAACCGCATTGTCAAGCGTTGGTATAGAGGCTGAAATGGGTGGTAGTGCGTTCAGTAAGGCTATGATTGCTATGCAAATGGCAACTACAAACGGTTATACGCAGGTTAATGACGTTATGAACAAAACAGGAATGTCATTAAGAGATTTGCAACTACTATCCGCAAACAACAGCAAAGACTTCAAGTCATTGGCTGATGGTTTAGGCTACACAAGCACCGAACTAAATTCAATGATTTCGTCAGGCGTACAATTAGAGAATTTCGCTAAAATCACAGGAAAGACAACAGAAGAATTTAAGAATTTGTTTGATTCATCTCCTGCCGAGGCGATAGACGCATTCATCAAAGGTCTACAAAATGCCGACGGTGCAGGTGAAAACGCAATCGGTATGTTGCAGGATATGGGATTTACCGAAGTGCGTTTGCGTGATTCTTTGTTACGTTTGGCAAACAGTGAGGCAGGTATCACCGAGGCGGTAACACGTTCAAATACAGCATGGAACGAAAACATTGCATTGCAGAACGAGTTTAACGCAAAGAATGAAACAACTGCGTCACAGTTGTCAGTTACCAAAAACAATATTGTTGAGGCGGCGAGAAGTATCGGCGAAACAATGTTGCCGTCAATAAAAGACGCAAGCACCACAGTAGCTAATTTCGCAAAAGGTTTGTCACAAATGTCAGACGGTCAAAAGAAAGTTGTTGTTAATACGGGTGCTACGGTCATAGCTTTGGGGGCATTGTCGAAAGGAACAGCCGGAGCAATTAAAGGTGTTGGCGGAATTGTTGAGGCAGTCGGAAACCTAAAGAAAGCATTTTCAGCCGGCGGAGCATTGGCGAAGTTTGCACCGACACTTGCGAGCATAGGTTCTGTTGCCGGACCTGCGGCGTTAGCTGTTGCGGGTATTGCTACGGCGGCGATAGGCGGAAAGGTTGCATATGACAAATGGTATCAATCGCAATACAGGTGGAGCGAGGGACTATCCAAGGGTAATGAAAAGGTCAAAGAAAGCCTTGAAAAATACAAATCGCTGAATGAAGTACAGGGGCAAATCAAATCGTTAAAAATGGTTATTGAAAGCCCTGAAAGCAGTCAAGAACAAGTTGACAATGCAAAAAGCAAGTTAGAAGAAATAAAGGAAATGCTATCGCAAGAATATAATCTTGTAATCAATTCCGATAATTCTAATTTGGACGACGCTGTTGAACAAGTAACAAAACTAACCAAGAATGAATTGCAATCTAACATAAATAATCAACGTGCCGAATTATCTGAATTAGTAAATAATAATGCTAATTATATACAAACACGACGCGAGGCACAAGAAAATTATAACCAAGAATTAGAATTGCAGACTAAATATTCAGAGGCAAAGTCTAAAGTCAGTGATATTACCGCAAAAATAGCGGATAATGAAATTACTGCGGCTGAGGGATACGAAAAAGCCAAAGAAATATATAAAAATACAATAGGTAGTGACTATGAAAATGCGATAACGGATGAATCCGCTAAAAATGCAGAAAGTGTGCTTGCCTCGATAACTGGTAGTTATAAGGTTGCGACAGGAATACTTGAAGATTATAAAAAACAACTTGATGATTTGGACGGTTCACATCAAGAACTACATGATACAGCAGAAGAACTGTCTAACATGGAGCTTGAATTGTTAAAAATGTCAGTGGCAAATAAGGATAATGAGAGTGTGGAAAAATCATTGTCCGATATGAAAGAATTTATTTCAGCGGGCAAACTGGATATGAACAGTTATGCTCAAGCCGCGGCATTGGCAATGAATGGAGTTGATAATTTAGAGTCTGCGTGGGAAAAAGCGGCAAATGGTGACGGAACAGAATTGAATAATATAATTAACGATTATGTTCATTCAATGCAAAAGTTTGGAGCATATTCAGGTGATATTGCAACAAATGCCGCTTTACTGCAAAACGGATTTAAGACTGTAAAAGAGGCTGCCGAAAACGGTAAACTTGATGTTATTACCGAACAGGCAAACGAATTAGCACACAGCATGGGGCTGATTCCGGAGAATAAGCGTATAGTCATAGATGCCGACGGGAACATTTCGGTAGTAAAGGAACTTCAACAGGCTGTAGATGATGTAAATACAAAAGGTGACGTAAAACTGCAAGTCGGTGCAGAGGGCGATATTTCTGTATTGGACACAGCTGATGAAAAATTAAAAGAACTTGTCAAAAATGACGAAGTTCAGATTAAATTTAATATCGATACAGGCGGTTTTGATATTAACGATTTGAATGGTAATAAGTTGGGTGAAATCACTGCAACGGGTAAAGTTATATGGACTAACGACAGCACAGAACCCGACAACTATACGGCACCACCCAAAGAGGGCAATGTTACATTTACAAAAGACAGTGCAGAACCTGACGGCTATCAACCCGAAGACAAATTTGCGACAGTCCATTATACTGTTTCTGTTGAGGGTTCGTCTATAGAGGGACTAAGCGATAAAAGTGCTCCGGCGGCAAAGTTTGGCAGTACGGGAATGTTCGTAAAAAAAGCCAAAGGTACACAAAATTTTGAGGGCGGTTTGGCAATGGTTAATGACGAAAAGGGTATATCTGACCCGCGAGAATTAATCGTTGATAAAGGACGTGCATTTATACCACAGGGCAAGGACGTAGTATTGCCGTTGTCAAAGGGTGCAAAGGTGTACACAGCGTCACAAACCAAAGCGATAATGTCGGGTATGGGTATACCGCATTACGCAACAGGAAAAGACAATTCGGACGCGTTTACATCAGCCAAGGACGATTGGACGCATTACACAAAAACGCACGCAGTAACGACCGCACAAGAATTAGAGAAGTGGTTAGAATTTCAAGAGAAATTCAAGTCGAACGACAAGGATATTGCCGACATAGAGGAACAAATTTTCTCTATTATGCAGAAACAGACGAAAGAGTTCAACGAACAGTCAAAGGCATACCTTGAAAAGCACAGCGCTATAAACGATTGGGGTGATAACGGCGACACACCGCTTGACGCTTTCAAACGTATAAAAGACAGAAATTATCAAGATTTACAAGACGCAAAAATCACTTGGGACGATTATGTTGACAACGTGTCGGACGCAGGCGAAACGCTTTATGACGATATGAAAAGCTACTCGGACAGTTGGCTTGAACATCAGCAGAAGTATCACAATATGTCGATAGACGACTACATTGCAGGTATCGACAGAGAGGCGGAACGTCTTGAAGAATTTTATGCGAATGACGTTATTAATTATCAAAAATACGTCGAGGAAAAACAGACACTTGAAGAAAAACGTTATGACGCAGTGGCTCAAAAGAATGCTGACGAGTATTCGGCATGGCAAAAGGACGCAGACGCTTGGCGGGAGTTAAGAAGTACATATGATGATTGGGATAAGTACGGTGACAGTGAGGAAGATTTTCTAAAACGCAAAATTGACCGAGTAAAAGAGTTTTACAATGCGGGTAAAATCAGTTTTGAGGAATTTATTGACGACACAAACAAGTACAGTATGGAACTGTACAAGTCACAATCAAGTGCGGTTGACGAACTGCTCCAAAAGCAACAAGACTATATTTCAAATGTCAAAGATGAATTTTCAAAGCAAGAGCAAGAACTTCGTGACAGTTGGGACGTACAGGATCGCAAAACAGATATGTCAGAGGTACAGGCACAACTTGATGTGTACGCAAATTCAGTTACTGATAAGGGGCAACAGAAGTACAAAGAGTTGCAGGAACAAATGAAACAGTTGCAACGTGATGAAGAATTGTACCAACTACAGAAAAAGAATAATGCCACTATTGAAAGTCTTGAGGCTGAATACAAGCAAATGGAGGACGGCAAGAAAAACATTCTTACAGGATTGCAAAATGCCGACATCAACATATCTGCATACGTGGCAACAATAACCGATAAGGTTTCGGCGACAGGCGGTAATATAGAAAGTTTGCTAAGTCGAATGCTTGACAAATTCGATAGTTTCAAAATTGAAAATAATTCAATGAGCGACAACAGGAAGATCATAAATAACTTCATGCAAATGACACCGGAAGAAAAACAAGATGCATTGAACAAATACGTAGGATTATAGGAGGAAAGATATGCGTAACGGTTTTGAATTTAACGGCAAAAATACAACGGATTTTAAGCGAGTGACGGTCAGAACAAAGGACCGTCCAGTATTTCCGCAGGTAAAGGAGTTTACCGTAAGTGCCGACGAAACAGACGGTGAATATGATTTTACTGACGTGTCGGGTCACGAATATTTCAATACACGAAAATTTCAGATTGATTTTAACATCGGTGCGGACAGTACCGAAGAATTAAACAAAAAGCTAACCGCTATAAGCCGTTGGTTTAAGGGCAAAGGCACGCTTATTTTTAACGATATGCCGTTTGTTAAGTGGAACGTAAGGGTAATGGACAGCGTGTCATATACACCCGAACACGACGGCAGAAAAGCCGTTTTGTCAGTGACGTATAAGGCAGAGCCTTTTTCGGAGCTTATATTTGACGCATTGGACGGTCCTTGTCTTGATACGGAAATACCGCTCGACACAGAACAACCGATAGGACAAGACGAGTATTTAACATTGAATGGCAGTGGCACATATAAGAATGTACCGAATGTCGGCGATATACACGTCAAACCTATTATAACCGTAACAGGTGCAACAAGCCCTTTCACAATAGGAAATAACGGCAAAAATATCACTGTTAAGCATACTGGCGATATTGTTATTGACTGCGAAAAAGAAATAGTTTACAGCGGAAATACAAGCCTTATGACGGATATATCGGGCGATTTCTTTGAACTTGTCCCGGGATTGGATAACACAATAACAGTAACAGGCGGTGGAGTTGTACAGATAAATTACACGCCTAAATTTTTGTACGACGTAGATTTTGATAATATGAAATGGAGCGAATAATATGGCTTTTAAATTACACGAATGGAACGAAACAGACTTCACAGGCGGTTGCCTTGCGTATCTTAACAAAGCGTATGAAGTGGCGGTGTTCGAGGGATTGCAGGAAACGCACACAGTTTCTTTTAAATACCCTATGAAAGACGAAAAATCGGAGCTTATAAAAGAAAATCGTATAGTATCGGTTGAAGGACAAGCATACCGTATTACATTTGTAAAGCGAGATTACAGCGGTTCAAGAATTATGACGGTGAAAGCTAACCGAATATTCTATGATGACGCACTTCATCATCACTTGCCGACAATCGGCAACGATACGGACGTGACAAAATCAACAATAGGTGTTGACCCGTACGACGTTATAAAACTTGCGATAGCCGATACAAAGTTTGAGCTTATACCCGACAGTGAACTTAAAGAAATGGGTATGACGAGAATAGGAGCAGACGGTGTTAAAATCGACTTTTACCCGACCGATAAGATAAATACATATGATGTTATACAAAACGTCATAGAGGCTTACGGCAGGGGCGAAATATACTATGATAATTACCGATTTGCGGTTGTGGAGCGTATCGGTAAGGATAACGGCGTGAGAATGTCAATAAAAAAGAATATGACAAGTCTTTCAGTCGAGAGAAACACACAAGAGCTGACGACAAGACTGTATATGTACGGCAAGGACGATTTGACGATTTCATCTGTAAACGGCGGTAAGCCGTACATTGACAGTAAAGAGGGTATCGAGAAGTACGGTATTCGTGAGGCGTACCGAGATTACAGCGATTACGATGACCCCGAAAAGCTAAAGGCGTTTGGTGAGTGGGACTTAAAGGGTGAGGGTAACGAGTTCAGACTTGACCGCCCTCAACTGACAATCACGGGTGACGTGGTTGATTTGAGTAAACTTGCCGAGTACGGTGATTTTTATAAAATTGCGTTGGGTGATACAGTACACGTTTTTGAAGATAATATCGAACATAAACAGCGAATTGTATCAATGACGTATTATCCATACAGCGCAAAACAACCGTCAGTTACAATCGGTCAGCCTACATTGGCTAATGCGTATTACCACGCGTGGTATATGGGTAAGCTGATTAAAACTATTCAGAAAAATTCAGGCAGAGCGAATAAACTGAAAACAAGCTATTTTCACGGTACGGTGAACAGTACCCAAAACCCCGTTGAATCAGATAACAAAAAACTGCTGTTAGACGGTGATTTACTGTACATAGAGGACGACAAGGGCAGACGACGTATAAATCTCGGCAATATGGACGGTAAATTCGTTTTTGAGCTGTTTAATCAGCTTAAAAAGAAAACAATCGAAATGGACGAGAACGGTAATGTAACGATAACGGGTATATTTGCAACGGGTACGGACACAGAAGCAAGGACCGTTATAGACAAAAACGGTATTCAAAGTTACGATGCAGACGGCAACAGGTACGGTTTGTGGTGTAATGCACCGAGTAGCAACGATATGAGATATACTGATTTTAATTTATACTACAATAATAAGTGTATTTTTCAAATATACAACGCTATATCGGGAATTTTGTTAAGAACGTATGGATTAGACATACTTAGTTCGGGAAATGGCACGACAGTCGGCAAAAATAAGTGGAAGTTTGAACAAGGAGCAAGCGGAACATTTCAAACGGCAGACGGAAAAACTGTAACAGTTTCGGGCGGACTTATAACAGATATTTCATAAAAATATTTACAAAAATCTTCCTTTGTGGTACAATTTAGGTATTACAAAGGAGGTATTTTTTATGAAAGGGAATATGAAAAGTTTTATATGCGGTATGCTCGTTATGGGTGTTATATCGTGTGCGGGAGCATACGCGGCTGACGTATGGCAGAATATAAATGTTTTACCGAATACAATCAAAGTTGTTGTAGACGGTAAAGAAGTACAAGCCGATAATTTCCTATACAATGATACAACATACTTGCCGATAAGGGCAGTGAGTGAAGCATTAGGAAAAGACGTACAGTATGATAACCAAACAAGCACCGCCACAATATCAGAAAAGAAAGAAGATGATAATATGGCAGTTACAAGTAAATACACTCCACCGACAGAGTATATAAACGACTCTGCTTTCATTACTCAAAAAGACGGTGTATACTATGCGTTGATTAATTTTGTGGCGACTAAAATTCAAGACGCAGGATATAAATTTGACTACGACTACGATACAAAAACATTTAAAGCCGTAAGCGGTGATAATGTGATTTATACGGGCAAAACAACGGTTATGGATTCAGATGAAGTTATCCCGTACGACCAATTTGTCGACGAGATACAGCCGTTGTTGAAATAAACGATTAAATCTTGCAAATAACAACAAAATATGATTTTATCAAGAAAGGCACTTGCCAAAACGGTGAGTGCTTTTTTCGTACCAAAAATGAGGTGACATAATGTACAGACGAATACCACCATAGCACGCTTACGGCGTGTTTTTTTAATGAAATCCCAATCAATTACGATTAGAAAGGAATGATAAAATGAAATTAAATTTTAATTTTAGCGGAAAAACGCTGTTAAAGGATTGGTGGAAGATTGTTCGCGATAATTTCACGGCAATTCAAACCGAGCATAACACACTGTCCAACAAATTGGATACAGAAATAACGCAACGCACTAACGCTGATGTAGGTTTGGCGGACAAAATCACCGCCGAAAAAACAGCGAGAGAAAACGCTGACAGTTCGTTGCAAAAAAATATTAATGATGAAACGAAAAACAGGCAGACGGGCGACAGTGAATTACAACAGAAAATATCAGCCGAAATCACCGAAAGACAGACGGCAGACAGCAAAAAGGCTGACAAAAAAGAGTTGTACGGCACTGATGAAACGACAAAACATACTGTTACATATTCATTGACTGCGGCGGATATGGCTGTCAGTATCGACGCAGGACACAGTATAGGCACGGTTACAGTATCGGGTAACACGGTTAAATCAAAAATCCTGTTAGACGGTTATTCAATACAGGCGGCGGATTTATCAGCAACGTTCGGTTGCGGAAAAGGTGAGGACGGCGACAAATATATTTGTATATATTATTCACCCGAAACAGGTACGCTGACAATGACGGTTGAAGATGTTGAAACGTCACCGGAAGAGGGAACTATCGCATTAATGACGGTAGGATATAACACCGCAACAGTAACAACAATGTACAACAGGGCGCAAACGTTTACAGGTATCAACAATTTGAACGGACTAAAAACCAATAATAAAAATTCATTTTTGGCGGCGGTCAATGAAATTGCAACAAAACTGACAACTGAAATTTCGGACAGAGAGGGCGCAGAGCATTCACTGAATGAAAAAATCAGTACTGAAATTTCGGACCGACAGGCGGCGGACGACGAGTTGAAAGCAAAAATAGCAGATATAAATACAGAACTGACAACGGATAACCTGTTTTATGATTTATCAAAATACGTCAACAGTGACAACACATTAGTCACTGACGACAGTGGTGTACAGTATTTGTCATATTCGGGTTCGTTTGAAAACGGAACGTATTTGTATCACAATTTTGTTGTTGATAATTTCCACCGTAAACCGAAAACAGAAACCACATTAGAATTGACATTCAATGTGGCGTCACGTCATATAGCTGGGGACGGTTGCGACAGTGGCGGTTTGAATATAGGCGAAACAGACGTATTGATTACATACACTGATACAACAACAGAAACATTCGGACAGTCATATTACACAGCAACCGATACCGGTGATAAAACAATCACGATAAACGGCACATCAGAAACGTATAAAACAACAAAATTTAAAATTGAAATCCATGTACAAAAAGAAATTAAATCAATTTCATTCCGAATTGTATCGGATAACTATTATACAAACGGTGACCCGACGGGCAATGTGTGTAAACAGAAAACATTAATACAGTCGGCTGTTTGTTATGATGATGAATGTGTGGCGGTATTGCGTGATGATATTAACGCGAATACATCAAAAATTACTGCCAATACAACAAAAATCACCGAAATTGATAAAACAGTTACAGACATTTCAAAAAATCAAATATTTGTCGTGTGTGACGGCGACCACGACGAATTAAAATTACAGGCGGCGATAGATAGCGCGCCGTATAAAAGTATTATATATCCTGTAGGTGAATTGTGCGTTATCACAAATGCAAATATGAAGTCGGGTTACGGAATGACGGGAACTAATAACGGTGTGGCAATTCCGTTGAAGGGCGGGATGACGTTAGACGGTTCGATGTGCGATACAATTATGTTCAAAAACACAAATTCTGCTGAAAAACAGTATGTTTTCCATTTGCCGGATGGCGCTAAAATGCAAAATGTAAAATTTACAGAGGACACGGACACTGTAACGGCGGACACGGTTAATCCGACAGTATTATTAGCGCAAAGTAGTTCACAGATAATATCCTGTACATTCTACGATATATTCAGTACACATCAATTCGGTGTATCAACGTTTGAAATGAGCAACGTTCTGTTTTTGAACAACGTCATAGATACGTTCGCAGGTGCACCGGCAAATAATTTGACATACGAAATAAAAATCGCAGGCAATTCGTTTGTTATGGGTAACAAATTTTTGAATTTCACGCAAAAAGAACAATCGTTAGGATATATGCTACAGGCGTCAACCGTTATATTTGTAAACAATTATATGTCCGGTTTTACAAATTGCAGTATTGATATAGGCAAAAAAATAGTAGGCAATATATTTAAAACGTTTACTGATTGCGGTATCGATATAAATGGCGAAATTTCGGACAATGAATTTGCAGCAATTACACAGAACACAAAAACACCGTTTATATACACCAAGGGGATTACATTAATCAGCGGAAACAGAATGCCTGTTATAAAAATTAATTCCGAATATATCGATTTTATCGAATGCGGAAATTATGCCGTTATATGCGGAAATTATCTGCACATTTCCGCCGGTCCTGCGTCGGGACAATGTAATCTAATATCAGCCAGCAGTCAGACGCTGATAGCAGATAATATATTTAGGACAACGGCGTCCGTAACGGCAAATGCGGATTTTTCAATTATATACAGCGACGGTAAAACAGTAGTCAAAAATAACGTGACAAACGCAACATCAATCGGAACGTTCGGCGATACGTGCGTTGTTGACGGAAATGTGACAGGGTGGTGATATTATGTACAAATTTTATATGAAAAACGGAACAGCACAATTTTATGAACGCGGTGTTGAAATTGACGGCACAGTGTACGGAATACATACCGATAGGGATATATTGCGTATAAAACGCAGGATTGTCAATGATAAATTCGCCGAAACTGACGACAATTTTGATATGGGCGTCGAAATCGCAAAAATTCAGCATACGGACATAACATTTGAACAGCCTACGGCGGAACAGTTGGAACAGATACAGGCGAAAACATACAACAGTATGACAGAATTAAAACAGCACGTTCAGTCTGTTATGAACGGTGACGAAACAATGTCACAGGACGAAATCAACGCAATGCTGATGTTACAGATTGCAGAGTTAAAGGCAGGTGTTGGCGGTGAATAAAACATTGATAAAAAAATACTATCAAATGGGTATTTACAAAGAAAAACATTTAGATATATTCGTCAAGGCGGGATATATCACAGAGAACGAGAAAAAAGAAATTATGGAGGGCTGATATGGAGGCAGAAAACGAAAAAGAAGTGTGGGAGCGTCTGACTGCCGTAGAGCAGTCCACCAAGTCGGCACACCACAGAATTGACGGTATCGAAAAACTGACCGAAAGCGTCCACATCATAGCTACGGAAACTAAGGCAATGCGTGAGGACGTAAACGATATTACATCACGGGTAGACGAAATAGAAAAACGTCCTACAAAGCGATACGAAACGGTAGTTACCGCCATTATTACGGCAATAGTGGGCGGTTTGATAGGTTATTTTGTTAAAATGTTAGGATTTTAGTATTTTAGAAATTAGGAGGTACATTAAAATGAAAGAATGGCTAAAATGCGCGGGTATTCGTGCAATAAAAACAGTAGCACAAACAGCAGTTGCCACTATTGGCACTGCTGTTGCATTGGGTGACGTCAACTGGGTAATGGTTGCGTCAGCGGCGGCATTGGCAGGTGTATTGTCGTTATTGACATCAGTTGCAACGGGATTGCCGGAAATGAATAACGAAAAGGGGGAATAAAATATGACGTTACAAGATACCGTTGCACTGATGAACAGTGCGGACTACAAGGAACGTTTCAAGGCAGAATATTATCAGTTGGCGAATCGGTTCAAAGGGTTAAAGAAAATGTTGGAGGAATGGGACAGGGGAAAACTAAAATTTTCCCCGACGTGTCCACGCAGTACATATAACATACAACTAAACGCAATGGCTGACTATTTGGCAGCTTTAGAGGCACGTGCAGTAATGGAAGATATTGAATTGAAAGAGGTGTAATGAAATATGACAGATAAAATTTTTATAAATGCAGTAAAAACATTAATCGCAAACTATTTTAACAACAATGTTGATGTGACAGACGGTAAGAAAATCACCACAGATGATGTGTATATCGTGTGGAGCTGTAAGACATTGCAGAATTTTAAAGCGTTGGCGTCAACAACTGTATCGGACGGAATGTATTACGAAATTACATACAACGGTGATAAAAATGAGATGTATTTTGACGCATATAAAAAATGGAAGAATATGACCGTAAAGGAGTGGTGATAATGTCGGCGATAGATAAATTGATACAAATAGCCAATGCAGAGGTTGGCTATTTGGAAAAGTCAAGTAATTCACAATTAGACAGCAAGACAGCAAATGCCGGTACTGCCAACTACACAAAATATTGGCGAGATATTAAACCCGAATACCAAGGACAACCGTGGTGTGCGTGTTTTG
>OGYW01002334.1_pt1 | contig 14684 bp, 10 predicted proteins | sample 1576621 | NCBI WGS metagenome assembly OGYW01 (sample SAMEA3541528, study PRJEB24748) | human gut metagenome | biome: human gut; feature: human-associated habitat; material: faeces | place: China | collected 2012 | reverse complement strand
ATCATATTTAGAGGCAACTTATAACAAAACAAGAAAAGCGATGTGAGAGTAGCACAATTAGTAACCCTATGTTCACAACGAGCCCTCGTTAACGCAGGCAAACCAGCCACGCAGATCAAGAATAATACTCTTAAGCAAGCGTCGTTTTAGGGTACTGTTCTTGCTAGCAAATATTACCCATTAGTCTTTTGCTCGTTAGTTTTTGCCGCCACCGATAGGAGTGGTGCAATAGGGGCATACCGACCAAGAAGGATCTAGAGCATGATGACAAGTCGGACATAGGTTCTTCAAACGCTGATGGCAGTTTGGGCACATAACGTAATCTTCCTCGACAGGATAGCCACAGTTAGCACAATCGCCATAACGCATCAATTCGCGTCGTTTTAAAGCAATTTCCAAATCCTGCTCTTCGCGGTCAGATTTCAGTAATGCAGGGCGGATCATGCAGTAAGCAACCAAGCCAACTACCGGAATTACAGACAGTAGACCCAGCGCCCAAGGAATATCACGCAACGACGCATCACGCACCGACCAGAAAATGGAAAGCACATACAGAATTACAAACAATACCGCAATTACAGTTAACACACCCATTACCTCTGGAGTTAATACTTGAGAAAGAAGATCACTCATCGTTTACCCTTCCTGCTTCATTTCCGCCAGTTCAGCATGCAAACGATCCATGCGATCGGTAATATCTGCCAACTTAGCGCGATCTTTTTCAATTATTTCCGGAGCAGCCTTGGCCAAGAAACCAGGATTAGAAAGCTTTTTATCAAACTTTACGCGATCCTTTTCAAGCTTGCCAAGTTCTTTTTCAAGACGAGCTTGCTCAGCGACAAAATCTACCAAACCACTCAAAATTACATATACCTCAACGTCATCAGCAAGACGCATAGTTGACTCTGCAGGCTTTTCAGCGGTTTCGGAAACTTCAAGCACTGTCACATTGCCCAAAGCCACAATTAAATCTTGCTGCTCATTGAACAAATCTGCCGCTACGGAACTTTGTGCCTTTACCACCATATCCAACTTGGTCTTAGGTGAAATACCATAGCGAGCACGAATAGAACGAATACCAGAAACACTTTGGGTAACAATAGCAAGAGCACGTTCCGCATCGGCATCGATATACTGCGAAAGTTCTTCAGCATCAGGCCATGCTGCCATCATCAAATAAGGAGAATCCTTTTCGCCTGGCATATCCTGGTAAATCTGCTCAGTAACAAAAGGCATTGCAGGATGAAGCAATCTTAGTGCGGTATCTAGAACGTATACCAAGTTGCGCTGACAGGCGGCACGATCCAATCCACCCGCAGCCAAACGAGGCTTAGAAAGCTCAATATACCAGTCACAGAATTCATTCCAGAAGAAGGCATACAATTCACGAGTCATATCACTAAATTCGAATTCTGTGTATGCTTCGTCAATTGACGCAACTAAACGCGCTAAACGCGAGAAAATCCAACGATCAGCTGGCGTGGTAGGTTCAGGTTTGCCTGGTGTGTAGTCATCTAAGTTCATCATGACAAAACGAGCAGCATTGCGAATCTTATTAGCAAAATTACGGCTGCTTACCAGCTTGTTTTCATTGAACTTCAAATCTTGAGCGCCCGTTACCTGCATAAGCAAGCCAAAACGCATACCGTCAGCACCGTAGTCTTCCATCAACTTTAAAGGATCTACGCCGTTGCCGCGGCTCTTAGACATAGGCTTACCATCGGCAGCCATTACAGTCGGATGAATGATGACATCCTTAAAAGGAATCTGATCGGTGAAGTACAACGATGACATCACCATACGCGCAACCCACAAGCCCATAATGTCACGAGCAGTGGAGAGCATCTGGGTAGGATAGGTTTTTTCTAATTCATTAGTGGATTCTGGCCAACCCTGAGTTGCAAAAGGCCACAGCTGAGAAGAGAACCACGTATCCAGTACGTCTTCATCTTGACGTACCTTAGCGCCACACTTAGGACATACTTCAATATCCTCCATACATGCGTCTTCCCAACCGCATTCATCACAGTAAAACATCGGAATACGGTGGCCCCACCACAACTGACGAGAAATACACCAGTCTTTCAGGTTTGCCAACCAGTCCAGGTACACCTGCTTCCAACGCGCTGGATGGAACTGTACATCCCCGTTTTCAACAACTTCAGCAGCACGTTCTTTCAGGCGATCAACCGCAACAAACCATTGCTCAGACAGCCAAGGTTCCAACTTGGTATGACAACGATAGCAGGTCATAACAGAATGGTCATGTTCTTCTACATGGTCAAGCAAGCCTAAAGCTTCGAATTCAGCAACAATAGCTTCACGTGCTTCGTCACGCGTCATACCGCTAAACTTGCCATAGCCTTCCACTACTACCGCATGTTCATCAAAGACATTAATCTGCTCTAAGTTATTGCGCTGACCCATTGCATAGTCATTAGGATCATGAGCGGGCGTGGTCTTTACTGCACCAGTACCAAACTCAGAATCAACATAATAGTCAGCAAAAATAGGAATCTTGCGACCAACAATAGGAAGATCGATAGTCTTACCAACCAAATTCTTGTAGCGCTCATCCTTAGGAGAAACGGCAACACCAGTATCACCCAGCATGGTTTCTGGACGGGTAGTAGCAACTACCAAATATTCAATACCATCCACAGGTTCAGAGAGCGGATAGCGCAAATACCATAGATGACCTTTTTCATCTACGTATTCAGCTTCATCATCTGCAATAGCAGTGGTGCAAGAAGGGCACCAGTTAACAATACGACGACCACGATAAATCAATCCATCGTGATACCAATCGCAAAACACCTTACGAACTGCATTGGCATATTCAGGTGACATAGTGAACTTTTCATCGGAATAGTCACATGAACAACCCATACCAGCAATTTGCTTCACGATGGTATTGCCGTATTCTTCGCGCCAATCCCAGCACGCATCCAAAAATTTCTCACGCCCAATTTCAAGACGAGAAATACCTTGTTCTGCAAGTTTTTTATCTACCTTGGTCTGGGTAGCAATACCTGCATGGTCGGTACCTAAAATCCAACGAGTTTGATAACCCTGCATGCGCGCATGGCGCACACAGGTGTCTTGAATAGTGTCATTAAGAGCATGACCCATATGAAGCATACCCGTAACATTAGGAGGAGGAATTACCACGGTGTAGGTATCTGCTCCATTTTTGCCAAATCCTGGCGTACGAGAAAAATACCCCTGCTCTTTCCAAGCGTCGAAAAGCGGCTTTTCCCAGTCACCATAAGCCGGCATTTCGCTTTTTTTGTCTGACGACATGGAATCCTTCCTTCCTGTATTTTTACATATGCAGCTACTTACCCGTACGCATTCTACCGAAATCATGCCTAGCCGTAAGCTTTAGCTGGTTTATTACATAAAAACGAGCGCTCCGCCGTATCTACCATACGACAGGCGCTCGAATAATTCACAATGTTTTATTCTTTTGTACGCTTTTGCGTGCGTGCGGTATCAATCTGCTCTATTTCTGGCTTCGTTGAGCCTTCAATATCACTTCGACGGATTACCACGCGCTTCGTGCCTTCATGATCAGGCAAGTCATACATAACATCTTGCAGGGCGCGTTCGCAGATACTACGCAAGCCACGAGCACCAGTTTGATGCTCGATTGCCTGTTCTGCCATAGCCTCCAGAGCTTCATCTTCAAAGAGCAGTTCGGCATCTTCATAGGCAAACATTGCCTTGTATTGTTTTACCAAGGCATTCTTAGGTTCAGTTAAAACACGTACCAAGTCTTCTTTGGAAAGCTCTTTCAAAGAAGTAATAACAGGAATACGACCAATAAATTCCGGAATCATTCCGTACTTATGCAAGTCTTCAGGAAGTACCTGGTTGAGCAATTCTGCATCTGCAGCACGTTTAGATTCTGGCATTTCTGAACCAAAACCAATACTTGTTTTGCCCACGCGTTCAGCAATAATATCGGGCAAACCAACAAACGCACCACCCAAAATAAACAAGATATTGGTGGTATCAATATGAATGAGTTCCTGCTGAGGGTGCTTTCGTCCTCCTTGAGGAGGAACACTCGCCTCGCATCCTTCTACAATTTTGAGCAATGCCTGCTGAACACCTTCACCAGACACATCGCGCGTAATAGAAAGGTTTTCCGCCTTTCGGGCAACCTTGTCAATTTCGTCAATATAAATGATGCCAATTTCAGCTCGTGGAATATCAAAGTCCGCCGCTGTAATTAACTTCAATAAAATATTTTCAACATCTTCACCTACATAGCCAGCTTCAGTAAGTGTTGTGGCATCGGCAATAGCGAAAGGAACCTTCAAGGTGCGAGCAAGGGTTTGCGCAAGCAAGGTTTTACCGGAACCCGTAGGGCCAAGCAACATAATGTTGCTCTTAGCAACCTCAACATCGCCTTCGTGAGCATGCTCACCTAAACTAATACGCTTGTAGTGGTTATATACCGCAACCGAAAGTGCTTTTTTCGCTTCATCCTGGCCCACCACATGTTCAGAAAGCTGTTCGAACAACTGACGAGGCGTAGGTAATTCGGTCAGAGCAAATTCCTCTTTTGCTTCCTCTTCCTCATCTACGCTTGCAGTAACCTGCAGCACTTGATTTAGTGCGTCAGATTCTAACCCACGCAAATTCAAATCAGTCATCATAGCTTCAGCAGAAAGAGAAATGCATTCGTCACAAATATAAATACCATTAGGACCAGAAATCATTGCATTAACCTGGTCAGGTGTTTTACCGCAAAATGCGCAACGAATTTCACTACGCGCTGGAGGAATGTTGCCAGACTGGTCTGTCATACTACTCAGCTTTCTCGTTAGATGCGAAGCGGGAAGCTACAACTTTATCTACCAAGCCGTAAGCACAAGCTTCTTCAGCGGTCATCCAGTTATCGCGCTCAGAGTCAGCATGCACACGCTCTACTGTTTGGCCAGTGTGCTTAGCAATAATGCCTTCCAAACGATCACGTGTCTTCTTCATTTCTGTTGCAAGAATTTCAAAGTCGGTCTGCTGGGTGCGCTCCCCTGAACCACCCATAGGCTGATGGATCATAACCTGAGCATTTGGCAAAATGATGCGCTTACCTGGAGCACCTGCGCACAAAAGAACTGAACTCATGGACGCAGCCATACCCATGCAGATGGTAGAAACATCACACTTGATGTATTGCATCGTGTCATAAATTGCCAAACCTGCCGATACCGATCCTCCAGGAGAATTGATATACAAAGAAATATCTTTATCAGGATCAGCGGATTCAAGATGCAAAAGCTGAGCTACAACCGTATTTGCAACCGCATCATCAATTGCTTCGCCCAAAAATACAATACGTTCATTGAGCAAACGAGAATAAATGTCGTAGCTGCGTTCTCCACGAGGAGACTGTTCAATAACATAGGGGATGAGTGCTGCTTGTGTAGAATTTTGATACATGCGTATGCCTCATTTCACTTGTTGAAAAAAGGCAACCATCGCGTATTTGCGATGATTGCCCCCTATTACCTCTACAAATACCAGGCTTACACTATAAAACGTTTATAAGCTGGCTTCATAGCACAACGTAGAATGTGTCGTTGTTGTTACTCTTCAACCTTTGCTTCTACAACTTCAGAAACCTGAGCCTTCGCTACTACATCGCGCAGGGCATTTGCACGAACGATGCTTTCGCGAATCATAGGCAGGCGGCCTTCCTTGCGCCATTCTGCCTCAATAGCATCAGGATCATCAAGATCAGCTGAAGTAAATTCAGCGTGAACTTCTTCTTCCGTTGCAACAATTTCAAAGTGACGTGCCCAAGCATCCAAAGCAAGATCCTGACGAACCATATCAGCAGCCTGCTTCTTGTTGTCTTCCTTGAACTGATCAGCGGTCATTTCCATGGTCTTAAGATACTGATCGAAGGTAAGACCCATGCGGCTTAACTGACCGTAGAAGTCAGACAGAAGACGAGTTTCCTGGGTTTCGCACATAATTTCTGGCAATTCGCCTTCAACGCGCTTTGCCAAAGCCATCAGGCATTCGTTTTCCTTACGACGAGGAGCGTTTGCCATCTTCTGACCCTTGATGCTGTCACCAATCTTGGTGCGCATATCTTCAAGACCCTCAAAACCAAAGGTGTCTTTAGCCCATTCCTCGGTTACCTCAGGAACAACTTTGTTCTTAATTACGTCAACCTTAACCTCGAAGTGGAACATGCCCTTTTCTTCAAGATTAGAAGTAATCAAAGAATCATCATCGGTCAAATCAAGGTCGAAGCTCTTTTCCTGGCCCTTCTTAAGACCAATAAGTTCTGCATCGAAAGAAGCAGGGTAAACACCCTTGCCCAATTCATAGAGACGATGCTCAGCGGAAAGCGCAGATACTTCTTCGCCAGCTTCGTTGGTTACCGTCATGGTAAGCTCAACAAATTCACCAGGCTTTACCTTGGTGTTTGCATTTGCGTCTTTGAAGTCATGATAGTAATTGCGAAGCTCTTCAATCTGAGCGTCAATTTCTTCATCAGTTGCTTCGGTTGAAGGAATTTCAACCTCTACTGGTTCATAGCTTGAAAGTTCAAGTTCTGGCTTTACCACAATAGTAGCGGTAAAGTTGAAAGGCTTGTGGTCTTCTACCAGGTCAAGCTCGTACTCATAGTTGGGGCGCTGCAGAGGCACAAGATTGTTCTCTTCGAGAGCCTGGGGATAAACTTCATTAACCAAATCCTCAGTTACCGTAGTGCGTACAGAATCGGCACCCATGATGTTGTCGATAACAGGACGAGGAGCTTTACCAGGACGGAAGCCAGGGAAGCTGTAGCGCTTTGCAACGCGGCGATACGTACGCTTAATACGTGCGTCGACATCAGCAGCATCTACCTCGAAGATGAGTTTTACTTGATTATTCTCGAGGGCCTCTACATTGATGTTCACGAATTAACTCCTTCTTGGGTACTACAAATGGTTCGCAATGGTGCGGGTGAAAGGACTTGAACCTTCACGGGGGTTACCCACCAGAACCTAAACCTGGCGCGTCTGCCAATTCCGCCACACCCGCACATCCATGCGACACTACCGTCTTCTATGACGGCAACTTCGATATAATAGCAAAACCCAGCCGTCCTTGCTTAAATTAATTTCACATATTAAAAGAAAAATGGAGAAATCATAGAGAGACGGTATCGTATGCCGCAATGGTCTGATAAAGAAATCATAGAGAGACGGCATCGCGTGCCGTAATAGTGCGAGACGGTGAAACTAAGATAGTACCTACTTGACCCTGCAATGCCGCATCGTCATAAAAGATGCCATCTGCGAATACACCATACGGAGCAAATCCTTCATCTTGAGCAGATACTACAATATCGGCTCCTTCGTAGGTATCTAGAAGAAAGACATCACTTACCACACAAACTATAATATCAACCCCAAGTTCATCATATTCTGCAATGCGCTTCTGAAAATAATGGGGTTGAGCGGTTATTTCATCTATCGACATTAGGCCAAAGGTATATTTTCCTGCTCGAATTACGGTGCGGGTGTTGTAGTCCGTAAGACGCTGTACCTCAAGCGTGAATACCCGTGCTCCTTTTTCAACATAGGAGCGCTCTAATGCAAATACTGATACGGGTTTTGTTTCTTCACCCTCTTCGGTTTGCGAAGCGCTATCTGCCGCATCACTAGCACTCACTTCACCGCTACCTTCTTCTGTGTTTTGCTGCGTGGAACGTTTATTTAAACCTCTTAAAGAAAGACTATCTTCAACGCTTGAAGTATTCACCACCGTTTCACGATGTTCGGTAGCGGTGCCTTCAAAAAGAATTGCCGTGTAGTCATCAAGATTTCCCGTAGCATCATCAATATTGCTTGCAGCAACGTTTAAAGAGTGACCCACAGTAACAATGTAGGCAATAAGCGCCGCTAGACCCGTAAGAGCCAATAAGGCAAAAACACCCAGTGCTGCTTTTTCACGCGAGATCTTCTTCATACCTACGTATCCTACGGCAAGTTAGTCTGAGCACCATCTAAAAACAAGTGTACACACATAATAACTTTTTGAAATCACGCTTGTTTTATACATACCTTTCATCTGCTTTTGTACGCTTGTTTTACTTTATATGCTTGATTTTAGATGCGTACTTTAACTTCTAAGAATACGTTTATTTATTTTACTTATTTAGTATGCGTGCCAAGAACCTTCCCGTATGACTTTCCGGAACTACAGCAATTTCTTCAGGAGTACCCGAAGCAACCACCGTACCACCACGATCTCCACCTTCGGGACCTAAATCTATAACGTAGTCCGCCGCCTTAATGATGTCTAAGTTATGTTCGATAACCAATACCGTGTTGCCAACATCAACCAAACGCTGTAGCACTTCCAAAAGCTGACGAACATCATCAAAGTGCAAACCTGTTGTAGGTTCGTCCAGGATATAAAAGGTCTTTCCAGTTTGGCGACGTTGAAGTTCGCTTGCTAGCTTTACACGCTGAGCTTCACCGCCCGAAAGCGTAGTAGCAGGTTGACCAAGGCGAATATAGCCCAAACCAACATCGTGGAGCGTATCAAGTTTTCTTACGATGCCAGGAATTTTCGAGAAGAAATCGCGCGCTTCGTCAACGGTCATTTCTAAAACGTCATACACATTTTTGCCGCGATACGTTACCTGTAGCGTTTCGCGGTTGTAGCGTTTTCCTTCACATACTTCACAGGCAACATACACATCGGGCAAGAAGTGCATTTCAATCTTCTTTTGACCATCGCCCTTACACGCCTCGCAACGTCCACCTGCTACGTTAAAAGAAAAACGCCCTGGTGCATAACCGCGCGCTTTTGCTTCTGGCGTAGAAGCAAACAAAGCGCGGATGTCATCCCATAGGCCAATATAAGTAGCAGGATTTGAGCGAGGAGTTCTTCCGATAGGGCTCTGATCGATGTTGATTACCTTGTCAATACGCTCGGTCCCCAACAGACGACGATAGTCACCCGCTTTGCGATGAGCATGATTAACGCGATTTGCTAACGCTGGAGCCAAGGTATCAGTAATCAAAGAGCTTTTGCCTGAACCAGAAACCCCTGTAACAAGAGTAAGCGTGCCTAAAGGAATAGAAATATCAACCTTCTTTAAGTTGTTTTCACTAGCGCCTTTAAGTTGAATAGATCCTTTTCTGGGGTTTCTTCGAACCTCTGGAATGGGGATTACTTTCCTACCACTGAGGTATTGCGCGGTTAGCGATTTTGAAACCTGCATTATTTCTTCTGGTGTACCGGAAGCTACCACTTCACCGCCCAGTTCACCTGCACCTGGTCCCATATCAATAACGTAATCCGCGCTACGAATGGTATCTTCGTCGTGTTCAACTACCACTACCGTATTGCCTAGATCGCGCAGATGTTCAAGTGTCGTAATGAGTCGTTCATTGTCACGCTGATGCAAGCCAATAGAAGGTTCATCCAAAATATACAGAACACCCATCAATCCAGCGCCAATTTGTGTTGCAAGACGAATACGCTGAGCTTCACCACCAGAAAGTGTTGCCGTAGCGCGTTCAAGTGTTAGGTAATCAAGCCCCACATCTACAAGGAATTGAAGGCGCGTTTTTATTTCTTTTACGATAGGAAGCGCAATGGCCTCTTGAGAATGATCAAACGTAAGCGAATCAAAAAACGCAAGCGAATCCAGCGCGCACATTTCGCATACTTCATGAATATTTTTTCCGCCAACGGTTACCGCCAAAATAAGAGGATTAAGGCGCTTTCCGCCACACGTTGCACACGGAATGATGGAAAAATACTGCTCATATTTTTGTCGTTGACGATCGGAGGATGCTTCCTTGTAGCGATGCATTACCGCTTCGCAAATACCTTCCCATTCAATAAACCAGTAGGTTTCACGACCATCAACCGTTAGGTAGTCAACACGAATTTTTTCATTCGGAACGCCGTACAACAGCGCTTTTTGAACCTTGTTAGGAATGTCTTCCCAAGGTGTTGCAGGATCAACATCGAAATGATTTAGCACCGCACGCATAACCTGGGGATAATAATTCCCTGTCCTAAAAGGAGCAACAGCACCTTCTTCAAGCGACAAGGTTTTATCAGGAATAACTAAACTTGGGTCTACCTCTTCACGGCTACCAATACCCAAGCAATCAGGGCAAGCACCATAAGGAGCGTTAAACGAAAAATCGCGTGGTTGCAATTCGTTCATAGAATAGCCGTGCTCAGGACAAGCAAGTGCTAAAGAGAAAATATGCTCTCCTTCGGCAAGACCGCCCTTAGCCCCTGATGAGGTTGTTACATTTACTTCCTCATTACCTTTTTCCATGACTTTTACCAACACGCGACCATCCGCAAGGTTGCACGCCATTTCGACTGCCTGAGAAATACGACCCGTTGCGCTTTCTTTTAGCACTACGCGGTCTACAACCACTTCAATGAAATGTTTAATTTTCTTATTGAGGACAATGGGTTCTCCACCAAGCTTTTGCACTTCGCCATCAATACGAACGCGAGAAAAGCCTTCCTTTTGCAGGTCCTGAAACAACTTAGTGAATTCGCCTTTTTTGCCCGTTACCACAGGAGCCATAATTAAAGCGCGTTTACCTTCGCCAAGCGCCAACACATCGTCGGTCACCTGATCAGTTGTTTGAGCTTTAATTTCTCTACCGCATTCAGGGCAGTGCGGCACACCCGTGCGCGCGAACAGAAGACGCAGATAATCATAAATTTCTGTTACCGTTCCGACCGTAGAACGAGGATTTTTACTAGTAGTTTTCTGATCAATAGAAACAGCAGGCGAAAGACCGTCGATCGAATCAAGATCAGGTTTACTCATCTGTCCCAAAAATTGACGTGCGTAGCTGGAAAGACTTTCAACATAGCGACGCTGACCTTCAGCATATATGGTGTCAAACGCAAGAGAACTTTTGCCTGAACCTGAAAGCCCCGTAATAACAACTAATTTATCACGAGGGATTTCAACATCAACGTTTTTTAAATTGTGCTCACGAGCACCTTTTATGACAATGGAGCTTTGTCCCATGAATAATTCTCCTCATGTAAGAAAAGATTACGAAAAACTATTCTACTCCAGGTTGTGGCAAATGAGAACATCCGTTCGCGGTTGCTTTTATCCACGAGGATGGCTTGTTTGATGCACTTCTTTCAAGTGTTCTGACGTTAAATGGGTATAAATTTGCGTGGTAGACAAACTTGCATGACCAAGCATTTCCTGCACGCTGCGCAAATCTGCGCCACCAGAAAGCAAATCGGTAGCAAAAGAGTGGCGCATCGCATGAGGAGAAAGCGATTCATCCAAGCCTGCTTCGTGAAGCTTTTCTTTAAACACCAATCGAATAGTGTTTGTGGAAAGTTGGTTTCCTCGAGAAGAAAGAAATACAAAGGGTCGGAGAGTATCTTTGCCTTTTGCTGCAAGGACTGGTCTTGCCTGGCAAAGGTATTTCTCTATCATATCGCACGCTTTTTTATGAAGAGGTACTATGCGCTCTTTAGATCCTTTGCCCATCACACGAACAATTCCCTGCTTTAGATCAAGCCCCTCAAGCGTTAAGGACGATGCTTCAGAAACACGCAAACCTGCCGCATACAGCAATTCCAGCAATGTTTGATTTCGCAATTCAAGTGCTGTAGATAATTCAGAAGACTTAGGCGTTTTTTCTGAAGCAAATACTCCATTGGCAGAGAGTCCTTCATTAGATGGCTCTTCAAGCAGCTGATCCATTTCATAGGCACCAATAACACGAGGAAGCGTTTTTGGCTGTTTGGGACCTTGAAGAATTTCAGCAGGACTAGAATCGCAGTGACCCTCTACCACCAACCAGCGATAAAAGCTCTTTATAGAACTTAAATGGCGGTTGATAGTTTTACGGGAATACTGAGTCTGATCAAGATATGCCAAGTATCGACGAACTTGCTGATGACGCATATGAAGCGGATCTAAATCTGATCGTTTACACCACCGCAAGTAAGCAAACACATCTATACGATAGTTACGCAGCGTATGGACCGAACGATTGCGTTGTGCCACAAGCGCATTACAGAAATCCTCAACAAGGAAATCCCACGGGGTTGATAGAGATGCATCCTGTTCAGAATTCTTATCAGTCACGCATTTACTCCAACACTTGCAATTCTTTTTCGCAATACACTTTCATAGCTTTGGTACCACGTTCGGCATATGCAGCATAACGCTGACGTTTATTTCGAATATGAGGAACAAGAGGCTCCATAATGCCAAAATTTACATGCATAGGCTGATAATCAACCGTTTCGCTGTTGGTTGCATATGCCAACAATGCCCCAAACGCAGTTTCTTTAGGTAGTGCTGGCAGCGCATATCCACGAAGATGCGCTAACACATTTAGTGCCGCCCAAAGTCCAGAAGCAATAGCCTCACAATATCCTTCAGTTCCACCAAATTGACCAGCAATATATATAGGAACAGGAATAGCTTTTGCGCGTTTGCTTTGCAGACGCAACGATGCATCCAGCAAAAGTGGCGCATTAATAAACGTATTACGATGCATAACCCCATAACGCGCAAATTCCGCTTGCTCCAAGCCAGGAATCATACGAAAAACGCGCTTTTGCTCAGGGAAGGTAAGGTTGGTTTGAAATCCTACCAAATTAAAGCTTTGGCGATGTGCATCCTCTGCGCGAAGCTGAACAACCGCCCAGGGACGACGTCCTGTTGCAGGATCGGTTAACCCTACGGGCTTCAGAGGTCCAAAGCGAGGGGCATCAAAACCTCGCCGTGCAATTTCTTCTATAGGTTGACAGGCCTGAAACAAATCGGCAGTTTCAAAGTCGCGCTTAATTACTCTATCTGCGCCAAGCAGTTCTTCAATGAAATATTCGTAAGATTCCTTATCGAAGGGTGCATTCAGATAATCGCCTTCACCTTCGCCTTCATATCGGCTTTGGCTGAACACTTTCGTTCTATCAAGAGAATCCGCCATGACTACTGGTGCCGCTGCGTCATAGAAGGCAAGTTGATCTTGTCCAGTAAGCTCCTGCATAAATGCAGCAAACCTATCGGAAGTTAAAGGACCAGAGGCAACAAGTATGGCATCGGCAGGATCAAACGATTGCTCAGATTCACAGGCAACCACAGGCGCCCCCTCTGAAGTAATGCCTATCACTTCAGCATTAATTCGAACAATAGTAGGGCACTCATCTATTACACGAGTTACTTCTTGAGCAAATGCTTCCCTATCAACAGCAAGAGCACCACCTGCTGCCACACGATTGTTGTAGGCGCACTCCAACAGAAAAGAACCAAGCTCATTTAATTCCTGCTTTAACATTCCAGCAGCACTATCTGGCTTAGTTGACTTTAAGGAATTAGAGCAAACCAATTCAGCACAGTATGCCGTTTTATGAACAGCAGTTTCGACAACAGGGCGCATTTCAAACAGACGCACCTTATAGCCGCGTTTTGCAAGTTGAAGCGCCGCTTCGCTACCCGCAAGACCCGCACCTATAACATCAATTACTTTGTTGTTTGTTTTGTTCGATTTCAAATTATCCATAACGACTACTACTATACCCGAGCGGGCCCGTAGCGCCCATCGGGAAACCGCGCAATTAAACCATCTCTTTCATATTGGGCTAACTTAACCATTACCTGAGTAAGAACATCTTCTGCACAAGTATCTTTTACATAGTTATCTTCTGTGAGACTATCCCCTACAAGATTATTGTTTGTAGAACTGCCGTCTTTGTCGTCAAAAAGTGAAAGCATCTGTTCTATTCGCAGCGGATTTGCCAACAAAGCCCTCAGCAAGGGATCATCAGAAGGAATATGCGGGCCATCCCCTATCCAAGAGCGCTGATTAGAAGGGCGCGCATCTTGAAGACGAAGAACTCCATATATTCCTACTAAAATATCTTCGAAACTTTCCGTATCGATAATGGGTGTCGCTCCTTGGTAAATTAACCTATTCGAGCCTAGTGAGGTGGCAGAAGTTATAGGTCCTGGAATAGCAAGTACTTCTTTACCTGCCGTCAATGCATCATCGGCAGTAGAAAATGTTCCCGACGGCAAGCCTGCCTCAACAATAAGCGTTGCCCGTGAAAGCCCCGCTATGATTCTATTGCGCGCCCTGAAGGTATAGGGCAAGGGCGGAAAATCCCAATGCCGCTCAGAAATTACCGCACCTCCTGCATCTATCACCTGCTGAAACAATGCCGCATTCGACTGAGGGTAAATCTGATCACATCCCCCACCTAGCACCACTACAGTTTCTCCCTGAACTTCCAGTGCACCTTTATGCGCTTCAGAATCACACCCAAGCGCCCCACCTGAAACTATAGGAATTCCACGCTGCGCTGCCAATTTGGCAAATTGGCGTGCTGCTGACTTTCCATAGGGCGTTGCTTTGCGCGCCCCAATGATAGATAGTCCATCCCTTAGCGCATGAATATTCCCTATGCCATAGAGCTTATCTGGCGGATCAGAAAGAACCAACAACGATTCAGGGTATCCTTCTTGCCCCGCCGACACACACCAGCGTTTTCCTGTAAGTTTTTCTGATGCAAGAGGCGCATATCGTTTTGAGTGAAGCTTTTTAGCCTCTTCTAAGCTTGGCTCTTTTACCATGACAAGCCTCCCCCAAATCGCAAAGTAAACGCTTCGGCTATATGAACTTGCGTCACCTGTTTAGACT
>OGYW01002325.1_pt1 | contig 14772 bp, 14 predicted proteins | sample 1576621 | NCBI WGS metagenome assembly OGYW01 (sample SAMEA3541528, study PRJEB24748) | human gut metagenome | biome: human gut; feature: human-associated habitat; material: faeces | place: China | collected 2012 | reverse complement strand
GAAATAGTCGTCGATGAAGATCAGCACGCCCAGCAGCATGGTCAGCAGCTGTGCGGCGCACCGGGTCTTTACGGTCTTGGAGGCCCAGCGTCCGAAGGCCTCCGATCCGCCGCCCTTGTTCATCAGATCCACCATGATGCCCAGCGTCACCAGAAAGACGATGATGCCCATGTTGCCGCTGTCGGCCAGCACGGAGACGATGCCGTAGTCTGCGCCCACCAGCGCCACAATGGTGTCCCATGGGGCAAACTGGGCGTACAGCAGAGCGCCCACCAAACACCCTAGAAACAGGGACGAGTAGACCTCCTTGCTGATCAGGGCCAGCACGATGGCCACGATGGGCGGCAGCAGGGACCAGAAGGTACCGGCAAAGGGCGTGTCGGCCAGCACCGGCTCCCCCTCTACCTCCAGCGTGGGCAGGGGCGTCTCCCGGTATGTAAGGCCCAGCACCACCAGCAAAACGAGGAATACACCGACGGCTGTAAAGTATGCGATTTTTGTGCGTTTCTTTTCCATTGCGTGATTCGACCTCCTTATAGGATATTCCGTGGCTCCTAACGGCACCGATTATGGGTCCGGAAGCTTAATAAACCGACAGGGTGTTTCTTAAGTTTTCTGAAGACGGAAAACCCTCTCTCCCGTCAGCACCTCCCGCCGTGTGCCGTTCTTCACCGGATAAAGCGCAGCCGCCGGACAACATCCGGCGGCTGCGCTCACCAAATTTGAGGGGGCTATCCCCGTCACCCCTTCCGGGAGGATGATCCCATTCTACCGGTGCCTCCTTAATATTTCATAGCAAAAAGTATGAAGGTTTCTTAAGGCTCTGCTAAAAAAGCCCTCAGGGGATTGACGGCGGCGGCAGAATCGCTATCATAAGGTCACAGATTATTTTCAGCACTATATTCTTTTGTATATATAGTTTTTATCAAGTTTTGTCGAATTTTCTGCACTATTTGTCAAGGAGGAGATATCATGCAGCAGCGATGTATCCTGTGCGCCGATCCGGATCCGGAGCTGCGCTCCAATCTGGGGTTCTTGCTGGCAGGGGAGAACTGCGTGCTGGAGGAGGCCGCCGGTGGAGCTACCCTGCTGACTCAGCTGCGGCGGAATACAGACCTTGTCATCCTGCCCCAGCAGCTGCCGGATATGAGCGGCTTCGACGCCTGCACCGCCCTGCGGCGGCAGTCCGCTGCGCCGGTGCTGTTCCTGCTGGAGAAGGCGGACGAGAGCGCCAAGACCCTGTCCTTCTCCGTGGGTGGGGACGACTGCCTGGAAAAGCCCGTCTCCTGCCATGAGCTGGCGGTGCGGGTGAAGGCGCTCCTACGGCGCTACTGCGTCTACGGGGCCCGGCCCGCCGGGCTGGAGCGTCGACTGCGGTGCGGCGGGCTGGAGGTGGATACCGCCGCCGGTACCGTGTGGCAGGAGGGTCGGGAGGTACCGCTGACGGAGCTGGAGTATCGCATCGTCCTGCTGCTGGCCTCCTATCCCAACAAAATCTTCTCGGCGGAGAATCTCTATGAGAGTATCTGGGAGGAGCCGTACTTTTACAGCTGTAAGAACACCGTCATGGTCCACATCCGCAACATCCGCCAGAAGGTAGGCAGCGGTGCCATCTGCACCGTGTGGGGTAAGGGATATCGCATGGGTCCGTCCAAGCCCTGACATCCCCCTGTCCACCGGGCGCTTGACAGTCCCTCCGGTTTTGCGTAAAATAAAGGCGGAAAATACCGCAAAACGCCGTTGAGGAGGGATATTTATGGACCGTATCAAGAAAAATTTCGGTTTCGGCTGTATGCGCCTGCCCATGTCAGGCGACGAGGTAGACAAGGTCCAGATGTGTCAGATGGTGGACGCATTTCTGGAGGCGGGCTTTAACTACTTCGACACCGCCCACGGCTATCTGCAGGGCAAGAGCGAGACGGCCCTGCGGGACTGTCTCACCAGCCGCTACCCCAGAGACCGCTATGTGCTGACGGATAAGCTCACCGGCAGCTACTTCAAGACCGAGGCAGACATCCGCCCCTTCTTTCAGCGCCAGCTGGAGGCCTGCGGCGTGGAGTACTTCGATTTCTACCTGATGCACTCTCAGCACGCCGGGAACTTCGGCCACTTCCGGGATTGCCGGGCCTATGAGACGGCCTTCGCCCTGAAGGCCGAGGGCAAGGTCCGCCATGTGGGCATTTCCTTCCATGACCGGGCGGAGGTGTTAGAGGAGATCCTCACCGCCTATCCCCAGATCGAGGTGGTGCAGATCCAGTTCAACTACGCCGACTATGACGACCCCGGTGTCCAGAGCCGCCTGTGCTACGAGGTGTGCCGCCGCCACAACAAGCCTGTGCTGGTGATGGAGCCGGTGAAGGGCGGGCATCTGTCCAACCTGCCGCCCCAGGCCAAGGCTGTGCTGGATGAGCTCCACGGCGGCAGCCCCGCCAGCTATGCCATCCGCTTCGCCGCCGGCTTCGAGGGCATCCTGATGGTGCTCTCCGGTATGAGCACACCGGAGCAGATGCAGGACAACATCGCCTTTATGAAGGACTTCCGACCGCTGGATCCGCAGGAGCGGGCCGCCGTGGATCGGGTACAGGCGATCTTCCATGGGATGCACCTGATCCCCTGCACCTCTTGCCGCTACTGCGTGGATGGATGTCCCCAGCACATCGCCATCCCCAATCTGTTCGCCCTGATGAACACCAAGCAACTCTACCACGACTGGAACGCCGACTTTTACTATGAGGACGTCCACACCGGGCCGGGCCGCAAGGCATCGGACTGCATCCGCTGCGGCCAGTGTGAGCGCATCTGTCCCCAGCACCTGCCCATCCGGCAGCTGTTGGTGGACGTGGCCAAGGAGTTTGAAAAGCCCCAGGCGTGAGGGCATCGAAAAAGCGTATCATGAAGACCCCTGCTCCCCCCTTGGGGCCGCAGGGGTCTTTTTCTTCCGACAACAAAAAGGGATGCTGATACTCTGTATCAGCATCCCTTTTTGTTGACGTAGGTATCAGCTAAAGCTGATCTCTCCCCGCATAGTCTTTGACAGCAGCTCATCGCTCTGCACCGGCAGCTCCGTGGCGTACTCCACCCGATTCTCGAGCGCCGTGCGCACGGCTACCTGCCGATCCAGTGGGCAGTCCAGCACCGTGAATTGATAGGTATTGCAGGCCCCCAGCGCCTCCCAATCCATGGTCGCCTGATAGCTCAGGATGAGATCGTGATAGCTTGCCTCTGACAGTGTGCGGATATCCGTCACCGCCGTATGGCTGATATCCAGTAGGCGGATGCGCTCCGGCAGCTGCTGCCATGCGGCGATGCCGCTGATATCCAGCGACCGCAGCTTGGGGAAGCCTGTCAGGTCAAGGCTCTCCGCCTGTGCCTCCGTCAGAGTGCAGCCCGGCAGCTCCGGATGGCCTGTGGGATCTCCGTGGCATAGCTGGCACCGCCGGTGATGCTGTTCGGTGCCATCCAGCAGCTGATACCGCCGCTCTCCAGCTGCTGCCGGACCCAATCCGCCTCTTGAAATTCCTCGGATTTATAGCTGATGAACACGTCCTGTCCCATAGCGGTCGCCTCCGTTTTATGTCTTGTCATGGGCGATTATACCATGCAGACGCCGCTATTTCAACGGGTCAAGCCCCGGAAATTTCCCTACACCGTATATGGCCCGATGGAGACGTCGGCATAGTACCAGTGTATGATCTCCTGCCACGTCTTGCCCTGACGGGCCAGCAGCTCAGCTCCGTACTGGCTCATGCCCACGCCGTGACCGAAGCCCGTGACCCGAAAGGCAACGCCCTCCTCACCCGTATCCACGGTGAAGCACGCTGAGCGCAGAGAGAACAGCCGCCGCACCTCCGTCCCCTCCACGCTGACACCGCCGATGGTCACACGCTCCACCCGGCCGGAGTCGTTGACCGTCCGATCCCGGAACCACTCCGCCGGGTCGCCGGAGAGGTCGGCATCCCCATGGGCCGCCAGAAAGATCTCCCGGAACTCCTCCGGGGAGAAGGTGCTGACGCTGTAATAGTTGGGGACGCTGTCCTCCCCCTCCGGGGTCTCCACGCTGTGCAGATACGGCAGCGAGGAGGACCACACATCCCCGGAATCTGCTGTGACCCCGGCGGAGGAGGAGTGGAAGGCCGCCAGAATGGGCGAGCCGTCATAGAGGATGATCTGCCCGTCGGTATCCCGCACTGCCTGCTGCACCTTGGTCTCGTACTCCTCCGCCTTGTCCCCCCACCGGGCCGCTGCGTCCTCCTGCGATACGTAGGCGCTGCAGCAGGCCGGGGAGGTACAGACATCCGCCTCCGGATGGGCATCCTTACGTCCGCCCGCCATGTGGTAGCAGATGAAGGTGCGCTCCGCCACAGCCTGAGCGTCCAACGCCTGCTGGGAGAAGGCGGCGGGCATCTCCCCCCGCACCACCCCCGGCAGATACTCCGCCATGGTCATCTGCCGCAGCTCCCGCCCGTCCCACACGGTGAGGGCAATGTCCGCATCCGCCCGCTGCTCCTCAGCGGCGAGCGGCTCCGGCTGGGCCTGTCCCCCCTCCGGGGCCTCTGCCAGCCACGGGATGCCAAACAGCAAAAGCATCAGCACAAGTGTCACCGCCGCACAGGAACGCATGGGACATACCTCCTTCTCCTCTGTACCGTCCATGGGAATTTGTCCCTTCATGGTATGCACCGGCGGTGGAAAATAGACCTGCTAAAACCACAAGGCGGAGAACCTCTCGGTTCTCCGCCTTCATGGTAGGAAGATTGATGAAAAAAGTTATTTGTCTCTTGCAAGTATAGGATACCCAAGGGATGTTACAAAAATTCGGGGGTAATTATTACAAAAGTCTTAAATGTTTTTCGGCGGAAAATCAGCTGCTCACTCCCCCAGAATGTGCATGAATTCCTCGCCGGTGATGGTCTCCTTCTCATAGAGGAAGGCCGCCAGACGATCCAGCTTCTCCCGGTTCGCCGTAAGGATGTCCACCGCCTTGTCATGCTCCCGCTTCACCAGCTCCACCACCTGTTGGTCGATCTTGGTCTGGGTATCGGCGGAGCAGGCCAACGAGGCGTCGCCTCCCAGATACTGGTTGGTGACGGTCTCCAGCGCCACCATACCGAAGTCGTCGCTCATGCCATAGCGGGTGATCATGGCACGGGCCAGCTTGGTGGCCTGCTCGATGTCGTTGGAGGCCCCGGTGGTAACGGAGCCGAACGCCACCTCCTCGGCGGCCCGGCCGCCGGTAAGGGTAGCGATCTTGTTCTCCATCTCCTCCTTGGTCATGAGGTAGTGGTTGCCCTCCTCCACCTGCATCGTGTAGCCCAAGGCCCCGGAGGTGCGGGGTACGATGGTGATCTTCTGCACCGGGGCGGAGTGGGTCTGCATGGCCGCCACCAGTGCATGGCCGATCTCATGGTAGGCGACGATCTTCTTCTCGTGGTCGGTCATGATGGCGTTCTTCTTCTGATACCCGGCGATGACCACCTCGATGCTCTCCTCCAGATCCGCCTGCGTGGCGAAGCGGCGGCCGTCCCGGACGGCCCGCAGGGCCGCCTCGTTGACGATGTTGGCCAGCTCTGCGCCGGAAGCACCGGAGGCCATGCGGGCCACCTTGTTGAAATCCACATCCTCGGCGATCTTGATCTTCTTGGCATGGACCTTTAGAATTTCCTCACGGCCCTTCAGATCCGGCAGCTCCACCGGCACCCGGCGGTCAAAACGGCCGGGACGGGTCAGTGCCGGATCCAGCGACTCCGGACGGTTGGTAGCCGCCAGAATGATGACACCGGTGTTGCCCTCGAAGCCGTCCATCTCCGTTAGCAGCTGATTCAGGGTCTGCTCCCGCTCGTCGTTGCCTCCCAGCTGGCCGTCACGTTTCTTGCCGATGGCGTCGATCTCGTCGATGAACACGATGCAAGGGGCTTTCTCCTTGGCCTGACGGAACAGGTCACGTACCTTGCTGGCGCCCATGCCCACGAACATCTCCACAAATTCGGAGCCGGACATGGAGAAAAACGGCACGTTGGCCTCACCGGCCACGGCCTTGGCCAGCATGGTCTTACCGGTGCCCGGAGGACCCACCAGCAGGATGCCCTTGGGCATGGAGGCACCGATGTCCTGATACTTGCTGGGGTCATGGAGGTAGTTGACCACCTCCTGTAAATTCTCCTTGGCCTCGTCCTCTCCGGCCACATCGTCAAACTTGATGCCCTCGGCGGACTTGACGTAGACCTTGGCGTTGGACTTGCCCATGTTGAACATCATGGAGTTTCCGCCGCCCATTTTCTTCATGAGACTGCGGGACAGCATCTGCCCCAGTCCAATGAAGATGATCAGCGGCAGCACCCAACCCAGAATACTCACCAGCAGCGATGTCTGCTGGATCTCCGTGCCGCTGGTGGAGATGCCCGCCTCCAGCAGCCGGGAGACCAGATCGTCATCCGGCACCATGGCGGTCTTATAGATGGTCTTTTCTTCGGTGTCGGTGAACAGGATACGGTTGTCCTGCTCCTGAATGTCCACCTTGCCGATCTCCTTCTTCTCCACCATGCTGACGAAGGTGTTGTAGTCCACCTCCTTGATCTGGTGCTCGGAGATCCACGGCATGGCCAGCAGATTGAACAGCAGCAGCACCAGCATCACCAGCAGGTAGTAGTACAGCAGGGGCTTTTTCGGTGATTTGACCTCATTCATAGGCGTTTCCTCCGTGTGATCCGGACCACTGAAGGCCTCCGGCGGCCCGCAAATTTTGATACCATCGATGGTATTGAAAAATAGTTGTTACATAGTGTAGCACAAGCCACCGGAAATAGTAAACGACTAAATTGTAAATTCTGTGAATCTTACGCTTTCCCGCCGCCGCTCGGTTTCGGCGACACCGTCCAGCGGCCGTTGCAGGTAGCTCTTTCGGCGTCGGTGAGGGTATCGGTGGCCAGCAGGAGATTTTTGATTTCTACCTGCCTGTGCATATGGATCATTCTGTTTTCGAGGGTTCGAGTCTATCCACAAAGGAAAAACGGCGATTTTGCATCTACGATCCGGTAGAGTTAAAATCGCCGTTTGGGCAGCAAAAAAACCGATAAAATCGGGGGTTTTCATGGGCTATATCTTCTTTATAGCCTCTTTTAAAAGTAGTGACCTACTTTGATACAAAATGCGCACCCGCTCAGACTTTTCGTTAAAAGATGCACACCCTTAAATCTCAATACCCTTAGAAATGAAAGCCCTCGATAAACTAGAATTTAATTCATAAATTGTTTTTAAGTTACTTATATAATCTTAAAACTTGAAATTGATATGTTTCATCATTTTCTGTATAACCGATTGAAATGCCTTTTCCATTATTTGATGTTTCGCCAGAATTAGGTTTTGATTTTACATCTTCTAATAATGTTTCAATTTCTGAATCTGTAATCTGATTATTATTTGCTTTAATTAAATGTTTGGTATATGAAATTGCATCTGTTTCATATTTGCTGGTTTTATCTACATATAAAAGCATATAATCTACAATTTCAGTTGTTTTATCTCCGGTATATTCTTCTGGGACGACTACTAAATAAATGCCCTCAATTAACCCATACCAATATTGATTATTATCTTCAGTTAAATAATCAGTTGATGCCGGATTTAATGAACTGTTATCTACTACTTCTGTATTAAACTTTGCAACTAAAACATCAACAGTTTCTTTTTCTACATAGCCATGTCTTTCTTGACTTTCTTGTAAGTCTTTTTTGGCATCTTCTACACTGGACTTACCACATCCGGTCAAGCTTAAAACCATAACACCACATAATAAAATAGTTAAAAATGTCTTTTTCATAATTATTTCTCCATTTCAACAAATACTGATTTGTCGAGCCATTTTTCACTTTCATAATTCTACAAGAAAAACAAAAAACTGGACACCCACAATGATAACCATCGTATCAAAATTGGTGTCCAGTTATGGCGCGGAAGGAGGGATTTGAACCCTCGCACGCGGTTTAGGCGTCTACTCCTCCTGTGGGAGGCGGCTCTTTTTATTGGGAATCTATCGGCTGGACCAAGACCTCGCACTTCAAGGTCTGTCCATCCACTTCGGCAATAATCGTTGTTCTGCCAAGGCTCACAGCCGTGACCTCGCCGTCGCTGTTGATGGTGGCAATGCTGCTGTGCTCGGTGCTCCACTTCACGGTGGAGTCCGTTCCGTCCACCGTCATGGGGACTGCCGGGTCGCCCATGTGCATGGTAAACTGATCCTGGGCAGTTCCCTCGCTCTGGTAGATGGAGCGCAGCACCAGATCTTTCTTGGGGGCCTCCTTCACGGTGACGGTGCAGGTGACGGGGTCGGCACCCTCGGCGGAGGCGGAGATGGTGGCCGTCCCGGCGGCGACAGCGGTGACGGTGCCGTCCTCACCCACGGCGGCGACAGCGGCATTGCTGGAGGTCCACGTGATGCCCTCAGCGCCGGTGGCTGTCAGCTTCCCGGTGCCGCCGACGGTCAGTTCCAGCGCCGTCTGGTCAAGGGTCAGGGTGACAGCGGGGGTGTTGGGATCCACGTCCTCTGTGGGGTTCTTGGGGGGATCGGGCTGGTCGTCGCCGGGCTTTCCGCTGCCGATGAGGGTATAGAGCAGCACCCCCGCCACCAGCACCAGCACCAGCACCAGCGTGGGGCCAAGGATGCTGGGGCTCTTCTGGCGATGGACCCGGCGGCCGGGATTCACCGGCTTTTTGCCGCCGTTGGCAAAGGCTTCGTCCTCCTCGCAGAAGGGGCAGGTCTTATAGCTATCGGAGAACATTTCTCCGCACTTAGGGCATTTCAACAGGCTCATGGAATCTCCTCCAATTAAAAACGCCGCAGGGGCGATAACACAGTAGTAAACTTATATTTGTTATAATACCCGTTTTGCCGCCCTCCGTCAACTGTAATTGCTGGAAGTTCAAGCTTTTTTTACAACTTTCGCCGGGGAGTGCTTGCTTTTCCGGCGCAGGTTTCCTATAATGGAAAGGATAAAACCAGCAGGGGGACGACGAGTATGAATACCATTTTCATCGGCATCGCCGGAGGCACCGGCTCCGGCAAGACCACCCTTACCGAGCATCTGGCCCAGCGGTTCGGGCCGGACATCAGCGTGGTGCATCACGACAACTACTACAAGCGGCAGGACTGTCCCTTCGAGGAGCGGTGCAAGCAGAACTACGGCCACCCCGACGCCTTCGACACGGAGCTGATGGTGGAGGATCTGAAGCGGCTGAAGGCCGGGGAGACCATCCACTGCCCCGTCTACGACTACACCATCCACAACCGCACCGATGAGACCATCGAAATAAAGCCCACCAAGGTGGTCATCGTGGAGGGCATCCTCATCTTCCAGAACAAGGCGCTGCGGGATCTGCTGGACATCAAAATTTTCGTGGAGACCGACGCCGACGTGCGTATCCTGCGACGGGCGCTGCGGGATGTGGAGGAGCGGGGACGCTCCATGCAGTCGGTGGTGGAGCAGTATCTGGCCACGGTGAAGCCCATGCACGAGCAGTTTGTGGAGCCCACCCGAAAGTACGCCGACATTGTGGTGCTGGAGGGCGGACACAATCTGGTGGCGCTGGATCTCATCATGCAGCGCATCGCCAACCACATCGCGGAGAACTGACGTGAGGCATCCGGTTCTTCGCTATGGGGCGGCAGCCCTGTGCGTGCTGGGGGCGGTGTATTTTCTGCTGCCCCTGTCCATAGGGGTGCTTCACATCGGGATGCTGTACCCGGCGGCGGGGCTGCTGCTGGCGGCGGTGTGGCTGGTGTTCCCCGGTCTTTTCCGGCGGCTACCCCGGTGGCTGCGGCGCACGGTGTGCGTGGTGCTGGTGGCGGTGCTGCTGGCGCTGGGGACTATCCTGACCCTGATGGGCATCCGGGCGGCCCACCATCCCGATGGCACACAGCCGGTCACAGTCATTGTACTGGGCTGTCAGGTGCGGTCCGACGGCACTCCCAGTCGGATGCTGCAAGATCGCATTCAGGCCGCCTACGACTATCTCTCCGTCCATGAGGAGGCGGTGTGCGTGGCCTCCGGCGGACAGAACAATCAGGAGCCCACCACCGAGGCCCGGTGTATCCGGGACACACTGGTGTCCATGGGCATCGCCCCCGGCCGCATCTATCTGGAGGACGCCTCCATCTCCACGGAGGAGAATCTGGCCTTTTCCGCTGAGGTCATCCGGCGGGAGGGTCTGCCTACGGAGGTGGCCATCGCCTCCGACAATTTTCACCAGCTGCGGGCCGGTGTATGGGCGGAGAAGGACGGGCTTACCCCCTACTCTCTGGGCTGCGCCAGCATCTGGATGCTTGGCCCCGGCTACTGGGCCAGGGAGGCTGCCGCTCTGCTGTATATGGGTGCGACAGGCGCACTGTAATGGAATTATGCTTTACGGGAATTTCGTCGAAAAAGGGTATCCCGGCGGCAAAGCCGCCGGGATACCCTTTTCTTCATCGTTTCTCCGGTCCGTTCCGCCGGAGGGGCGATTTTTACGCAGAATGTGACAACTTATCGTAATTTTCGATGCGAATATTGCGTTTTGTATTCGTTTTTCAGAAGGAAAACACCACGCCTATGATGGCGGAGGCCAGAATGAACACGATGGGGTGCAGGCCCTTGGTGGGCTTGCACCAGCGGGTCAGCACCAGCAGCACCGCCGCCAGCGCCACGGCCTTCCAGTTCACCGCCGCAAGACCCGCCTGACCGCCGTAAAGCAGGGCCAGTCCCACCACGGACAGGCCCGCCGCCGCCACCATGGCGGCGGAGGCCGGGCGCAGACCGTAGAACACGTTGTTCACCAGACGGCTCTCCCGGAAGCGCTTGAGGAAGGCCGCCACAATGAGGATCACGATCACCGAGGGCGCTACCAGTCCGATGGTAGCCGCCACGGCACCGGGGATCCCGGCGGTGAGGTAGCCCACATAGGTGGCCATGTTGACGCCCAATGGCCCCGGTGTGGATTCCGACACCGCCAGCATATCCGCCAGCTGGGACACGGTGAACCACTCCGGGTGGCGAGCGGCCATGTCATAGAGGAAGGGCAAGGTGGCAAGACCGCCGCCCACGGCGAACAGGCCCGTCTTGAAGAACTCGTAAAACAGCAGCAGACAGGTCATTTCTTCGCCCCCTTCAGATTCTGGATCAGCACGCCGGCCACACCGGCGGCCAGCACATACCACACCGGGGAGAGGCTGGTCAGCAGGGACGCAGCCAGTACTGCCAGAAAGATCAGCAGCCCCCATACATCCTTCACGGCACTTTTCCACAGCTTCAGCACCGCATTGAAGATCAGCACGCACACGCACACCCGGATCCCGGCGAAGGCGTGCTGCACCCATGTCAGGTGGGAAAAGCTGGTGATGACTCCCGCCAACGCCACGATGATGAGCAGGGACGGGAACACCACCCCCAGCGTGGCCACGATGCCGCCGGCGATGCCGGCCCTCTTCTGGCCGATGAAGGTGGCGGTGTTCACGGCGATGACGCCGGGGGTACACTGGCCGATGGCGAAATAGTCCGTCAGCTCCTCATCGGTGGCCCAGCCCTTGTTCTCCACCACCTCACGCTGCAAAATGGGCAGCATGGCATAGCCGCCGCCGAAGGTCATGACCCCCACCTTGGCGAAGGTCAGAAACAGACTCCAAAGCTCCTTCATACACTCACTCCTTATCCGTATATCCGTACAGGCCCCGCACCGATACCTCGCCGCTGCGGAGGACCTCCTCCGTGCCGTCGTCATAGCGCACCGCAAGGCCGTAGTCCGGTGTCAGGGACACCGCCAATGCTGACCGCTCTCCGTCGGGCCGCAGCACCCGGACCCGGCGGCCCAGATTCAGGCAGGCGGCTCCGTACTCCTGCCGCCGCTCCGCCGTCTCCTGCGGCAGCTCCTGACGCAGAGACTCCAGTTCCTCCAGAAAGGCCGTCTCCAGTGCTGTCCGGTCCATCTCCGCCCCGGCGATCATGGACAGCGATGCCGCCGTCTCCCGCAGCTCCGGCAGGAAATCCTCCCGCCGCTGGCAGACGTTGATGCCGATGCCCACGATGACCCATAGGCTGCCCTCCGGTCCCGGCAGAGCCTCCGTCAGAATCCCGCAGACCTTCCGGCCCGACAGCACCAGATCGTTAGGCCACTTGATGCCGCAGGACAGGCCGCAGCTGCGGCGGATGGCACGGCGCACTGCCGTGGCCGCCAGCGCCGGGATGCGAGGAGCATCCTCCGGACTGCTCCGCAGCAGCACCGATCCGTACAGCCCCAGCCCCGCCGGGGACTGGAAGCTGCGGCCCATGCGGCCCCGGCCCGCCGTCTGCTGCCTGGCCAGCACCACGGTACCCTCCGCCGCTCCCTGCCGGGCCAGCGCCATCAGTTCCGTATTGGTGGAACCCACTGTCTCATAGCGATACACACGCCGCTCCATAGCCGCACCTCACTTTCCGCAACACTTTACCACGACCGGCGGGATTTGTAAACCTCCCCTCTTGCATCCGCCGCCGGATTCCTGTATAATGCCGTTATCTTTATTTGAATACCGGGAGTACCGCCATGACCACTCGAAAGCTTGTCCGCACCGCTCTATTTGCCGCCCTGACGGCAGTGGGAGCGTTTCTGAAAATCCCCTTGGGTCCCTCCGCCATCACCCTGCAATTCTTCTTCACCGCCATGGCGGGCTGTCTGCTGGGCAGCGGCTGCGGGGCGCTTTCACAGCTGATCTATGTGCTGCTGGGACTGCTGGGGCTGCCTATTTTCACCGCCGGCGGCGGCTTTTCCTATGTGCTGCACCCCACCTTCGGCTTTCTGCTGGGATTGATCCCCGCCGCATGGGTCATCGGTCGTCTGGCCCGCAGCACCTGCTCCTTCTGGCGCATTGCGCTGGCGGCTCTGGCAGGACTGGCGATTCTGTATGCCGTGGGACTGCCGTACATGGCGATGATCCTCAACGGCTATATGGGCAAGGGCATGGACCTCTCCGCCATTTTGTGGGCGGGGATGCTGCCCTTCCTCCCCGGCGATGCCCTGAAAATTCTGGTGACGGCTCTGCTGACGCCGCCTATCCGCCGGGCTTTGGATAACTCCGCCAAATAGAAGGTGGGCGGGTCGGCATTTCTTGGAACAACAGTGCATTGCAATTCCCGCCGGAGGCCCGTATAATAAGCAGGACAATTCGAAGGGAGTGATGAAAATGAAGGTCCGCACGCTGCTCGCCAGATTTTTCACTCCCTCTGTTTCCGTTTCTGTTTCTTCTTTTTGACCGGTATTTTTACCGGTCATTTTTTTGCGCTTTCTGCGCCTGAGCCGGTCAGCAATTATTTTCATAGAATCCACAAACGAAAGAGAGGAACTATCACATGAACAAAAAACTCGGACACGACGCCATCTACGACGCCCGTGAGCTGGGCGTCCCCCGGATGCTCCTGCTGGGCCTGCAGCACCTGTTTGCCATGTTCGGCGCTACGGTGCTGGTCCCCATTCTGGTGCAGGGCTACGGTCTGCCCCTGTCCATCCAGACCACGCTGCTGTTTGCCGGTCTCGGCACGCTGCTGTTCCACGTCTGCACCAAGCTGAAGGTCCCCGCCTTCCTGGGCTCGTCCTTTGCGTATCTGGGCGGCTTCCAGGCCATGGCGACCCTCAACGCCGGAAGGTACGCCACCATGTCCGACAGTGACAAGCTGGCCTATGCCATGGGCGGCATCGTGGTGGCGGGCCTGCTGTATCTGGTGCTGGCGCTGCTGTTCAAGCTGGTGGGCGCACAGAAGGTCATGCGGTTCTTCCCCCCCATCGTCACCGGCCCCATAATCATCCTCATCGGTCTGAATCTGGCGGGGACTGCCGTCAGCAATGCCAGCACCTGCTGGTGGCTGGCGCTGGTGGCCATCGGCATCATCATCGTGGCCAACATCTGGGGCAAGGGCATGGTGAAGATCATCCCCATCCTGCTGGGTGTGGTAGGCAGCTATCTGGTGGCGCTGGTGGCTACCCTCTGCGGTGCTCAGCTGCCGGATGCCAACGGCGTCATGCAGCCCCTCATCAACTTCTCCGCTGTGAAGAGTGCCAGCTTCGTCGGTCTGCAGCAGTTTGTGCTGGCAAAGTTCGACCTCACCGCCATTCTGGTGATGGCCCCCATCGCCATTGCCGCCATGATGGAGCACATCGGTGATATCTCTGCCATCTCCTCCACCACCGGCAAGAACTTCATCGCCGACCCCGGTCTGCACCGGACCCTGCTGGGCGACGGTCTGGCCACCGCTCTGGCCGGCGCCTTCGGCGGCCCGGCCAACACCACCTACGGTGAGAACACCGGCGTTCTGGCTCTGTCCAAGGTCTACGATCCCCGTGTCGTGCGTCTGGCAGCCGTCTACGCCATCATTCTCTCCTTCTCCCCCAAGTTCGATGCGCTGGTCAACTCCATCCCCACCGCCATCGTGGGCGGCGTCAGCTTCATCCTGTACGGCATGATCTCCGCCGTGGGTGTGCGGAATGTGGTGGAGAACCGGGTGGACCTCACCAAGTCCCGCAACCTCATCATCGCCGCCGTCATCTTCGTCTGCGGACTGGGCTTCAGCGCTACCGGCGGCATCACCTTCACCGTGGGCAGCGCCAGCATCACCCTGACGGGTCTGGCCATCGCCGCCCTGGCGGGCGTGATCCTCAACGCTGTTCTGCCCGGCAACGACTATCGGTTCGGTACCGATCCCGTGGGCGATAAGTCCGCCGACCTGGGCTCCTATTGATCCCCATCTTTTTCCATACACGGCACAGGGCCGGAGCGGT
>OGYW01002320.1_pt1 | contig 14802 bp, 9 predicted proteins | sample 1576621 | NCBI WGS metagenome assembly OGYW01 (sample SAMEA3541528, study PRJEB24748) | human gut metagenome | biome: human gut; feature: human-associated habitat; material: faeces | place: China | collected 2012 | reverse complement strand
TGGATGGCAAGGAAGGGATCCTTGTTGCGAGCAAGATTGCAGACCGTGTTGGGATTACAAGATCTGTAATCGTAAATGCACTACGGAAATTTGAAAGTGCAGGTGTGATCGAATCAAGATCTTCAGGAATGAAAGGAACATACATCAAAGTATTAAATGATGTTGTGTTTGATGAACTGGACAAAATAAAGAAAGAGAATCATAAGAATAGTTAAAACAAAAAGGAATTTGTTATGTTATTTGTTAAACATAGCGGATTCCTTTTTGAGTCGTACACCTGAAAGTGGAAAGAATACAGATGAATGCCATTCGTTGTATGAAACCTGCTGTTTCATATCCCTAAATTTGAAAAATCGAATGATAAGATAAAAATCTTCTTGAAAAATTTTCATTTTCGGGGATGTTTTTGCGGAAACGCTGGTGTTTCATCTGAAGAAGATGCGCGCAAAAACGCGGAAAATGTCGAAAAAGAGAGAAATATGAACCCCTGCACGGTCATATCCGCGCGCTGCGCCCCGGAGACGTCGAGCACGATGCGCCCGGCGTCCATCATGAGCGTGCGCGAGCCGAGCTCGAGCGCCTGGTGCATATTGTGCGTGATCATGAGGCAGGAGATGCTGCGCTCAGAGACGATGCTGCGCGTGAGCGCGAGCACCTTGTCGGCCGTCACGGGGTCGAGCGCCGCCGTGTGCTCATCGAGCAGCAGCAGCTCGGGCGTGACCATGGTGGCCATGAGCAGCGTCAGCGCCTGCCGCTGACCGCCGGAGAGCAGACCGACGGGCGTGTTCATGCGCTCCTCGAGCCCCATGTCGAGCTGGGCGAGCGCATCGCGGAAGAATTCCCGGTCCTTGCGGCTGACGCGGCGCAGCTGCTTGTGCTTTTCCGGCGCGCGCAGATAGGCCACGGCGAGGTTTTCCTCAATGGTCATGTGCGGCGCGGTGCCCTTGAGCGGGTCCTGAAACAGGTGGCCGATGCGGCGGCTGCGCTTGTGCGGCGGCAGGAACGTGATGTCCCGCCCGTCGAGCCGGAGGATGCCGCTATCGACATAGAACACACCGGCGATGGCGTTAAAGAGCGTGCTCTTACCCGCGCCGTTCGAGCCGACGATGGTGGCAAATTCTCCGTCGGCGAGCGTGAGCGACAGGTCGCACAGGGCGCGCTTTTCGTTCACCGTTCCGGCGTTGAACGTCTTGCTGACGTGGGAAAGCTCAAGCATCGGTCTCATCCCCCTTTCCGGACAGGGCGCGCAGCTTGCGCGCGTTGGAGCGGATCTTTGCCAGATGGACATAGTCCTTCATGTTCGGCGCGGCAATGGCGACGGCGACGATGACGGCGGAGACGAGCTTGAAGTATTCGGCCGAGATGTTCAGCCGCAGCGCCAGCGCGATGATCAGGCGGTAGACGATGCTGCCGAGCACGACGCAGACGACGCGCTTGCCGATCCCGCCGCGGCGGCCGGCAAAGACCTCGCCGATGATCAGACTTGCCAGCGCGATCGTGACCATGCCGGTGCCGAGGTTGATGTCGCAAAACTTGTTGTACTCACCGATCAGGCAGCCGGCGAGCGCCGTGAGAGCGTTTGCGAGGCACAGACCGATCGTGATGGTGGCCTTAGGGTTGATGGAGGAGGCGCTGACCATGTCGAGACTGTCGCCCGTCGCGCGGATGGAAAGCCCGAGCGACGTGCCGAAGAACCGGATGAGCACGACCGCGATCACGCCCAGCAGCAGCGCGAGCAGCACCAGCGTGCTCCACTGGCTGCCGCCGGTGAGTGCCTTGAACAGCGAAAAGACCGTATCGCGCCCCGTGATGGACACGTTGGACGAAAAGCCCATGACCGCGAGGTTGATCGTATACAGGCCGGTGTTCGAGATGATGCCGGCGAGGATGCTCTCCACGCCGAGGCGCGTCTGCAAAAAGGCGGTGATGAAGCCCGAGAGCATACCCGCGGCCATGGCCGCAGGCAGCGCCAGAAGCGGATGCCCCGCGATGGTGAGCATCGCGCCCACGGCACAGCCGAGCGTAAAGCAGCCGTCGGTCGAGAGGTCTGCAATGTTCAGGATGGAAAAGCTGATGAACAGCGCCAGCGCGACGAGGCCGTAAATCAGGCCGACCTCAAGCGCGGTCTTCAACACTGTCAGCATAAACGCCCCTCCTTCGGGATGTCAGATATCAGTCAAAATTCTGCTGCGTGGTCGTCTCGAGCACGGCGCTGCACTTGCCGTCAAACGCCTGCTTGACAGCCGCAAGGTCGTAGCCGAGGGCGGTGCAGCTGTCCGTATTGATCATGGCGATGCCGTTGTCGAAGGTCGCGACCGGCAGCGTGGCGGGGCTCTTGCCGTCGACCAGCACCTGCACGACCATGTCGGCCGTCATCTTGCCGAGCGCGGTGTAATCCACACCGTAGCCGACGAATGCGCCGTTGAGCGCGAAGGAGTCAGCGCCGCAGTACTGCGGGATCTTGGCGTTGAGGAACTTCTCGTAGATGGCAAGCTCTGCGGTCATGACGGTGTTGTCGGTCGGAGTAAAGACAGCGTCGACCTTTTCGGCGATGAGCGCGTCAACGGCGGAGGTGATCTCGTCGGTGGTCGTGCCGGTCTTCTCTACGCAGCGGATGCCCTTGCCCTCGAGGTAGGCCTTCGCGTCCGCGATCGGCTGCTTGGACGAGTCCTCGCTCTTGGAGTAGAGCAGGCCGACGGTCTTGACGTCCGGGTTCTGGGCGAGCATCAGATCGAGCAGACCCTTGGTGTTGAGCGCGTCGCTCGTGCCGGTGATGCGGCCGCCGGGCGCGTCGAGCGCATCGACGATGCCGCTGCCGACGGGGTCAGACACGGCGGAGAACACGATGGGGATCTCGGTGTCCTCGGTGGCGGACTGCATGATCTTCACGGCCGGAGTCGCGATCGGCACGATCAGATCCACGCCCTTGCCGACGAGCTCTGCGCCGATCTGGTTGAGGGTCGTGGCGTCGCCCTGACCGTTGTAGAGCGTGTAATCGAAGGTCACGCCCAGCTCCTTGGCCTTCGCGTCGAGCTCGGCCTCGATGGCCGCCTCGATCTGGTTGAGGGACGCATCATCCACAAACTGCACGATGCCGACCTTGTAGGTCTTACCCTCGGCCTTGTCGTCTTCGGTCTTGCTGCCGCAGGCAGCCAGGCCCATGAGCGCGGTGACGGCGAGCGCGCCGCCGACGATCTTTCGGAACGTTTTATTCATAGCAAATTCTCCTTATATTTTATGAAACGGTTGGTTTGTGATGTTCGGATACGGTCTGACGCGGCAAAAACTCTCCGGCCGCCACGCCATCGTCTGGTCCTCCGTGTCATATGCATCCCTCCTGCGTAATTTTATGCAATAAAAAAAGCCTCGTCCACGAAACGGTTCCTTCCGTTTCATGGGACAAGACTGTAACTCCTGCGGTGCCACCCATGTTGGCGCTCATGCGCCCACTTTGCACGTACGATCATACGCTCCGCCGGATAACGGCCGCGGCCACCGTCGCCCCTCATGCTGCTGCAATCGGTTTGCCCTCGCGAGTCCATTCGCCATTCGTCCGCTGCAGCGCTTCCACCGTCCGCTGCTCTCTGAAAGCTTCGTAAATGGGTACTCCTCTCGGTCATCGGTTTGTCGATGGTGCTACTCTATCACGTCTGCGCGTGGATTGCAAGCCCCATTTTCACGAAACTGCGCGGCCACGGCAAAAAAAAGATTTGTGCAAGGCAAACAAACGTCCCTGACCGGCGGTCAGGGACGTTTCGGATTCCGTTAATTTCCGGCGTAGACGAAGGCGTTCGGCAGCGTCCGCCCGGCGGTGAGCGCGGGGTTGGAGCTGCGCATGATGTACTTGCCCTTGTACCAGATCATGGCGCTGGTGCCGCCGTCGAGGTTCATGGCCTGCATACAGTCGTGCTTGGCCATGATGGCCGCGCAGTCCGGCACGCTGATGCCGACCGATGTCGTGAGCCGGCCCTCGACGAGCAGGGCGATGATCTCGCCGTACTTCGACTGCCCGAGACAGGCGCGCGGCTGCAGGTCGGAGAAGCCGCTGCGGGCATTGACGACCGTCTCCCCGTCGATGATCATGGCGGGGGAGAACTCGACCGCGTCCGTCGTGTCGGACGAGACGGGGGAGGTGCTGTCGCGGATGTAGATGCGGTTGTCCGCATGCAGCTCGAGCCGCTTGTAGCCATAGCCCATGTGGTCGCCGTAGGCCCTGCCGTTGCACATGGCGTAGCCCGCGAGCGTGCCGCCGTTGCCGGTGCCGCCCGGATCGATGAAGCCCGAGCCGGTCATGCCGATGACGCCGCCGTGCGCCTGCGCGATCTGGCCGCAGTACTGGCCGATGCTGCCGAGCGTGGTCGCTGCGTGCAGACTCAGGCGCGACGGATCCTTCATCACGACAAGTACGCCGCGATAGGTGCTGCCCTTTTCGCGCACGATGAGGATCTCGTTTTGCGCATCGATCGCGAGCACCTGCTCGCCCTGGATGGTGCGGATGCTGGTGCCGTTATCCGTGAGCGCGGAGTGGTCGATGTTGATGCGGCTCCACCCGGCGGCGAGCGCGTCGGGATGCTCCTTGACATACGCCTGCATGCTCGGCACGTCTACCTCCCAGAAGAGGTTGTAAAACGTGATCTCTTCCTTGCTCATGCCCTTGGTGTCGGTGAGCGTCGGGTTGCGGGACTCGCTCTCTCCCTCGTCCCACTCACTGTTGACGCCGATCTGCGCCTCTCGCGCGGCCTCCATTTCGGCGACGACCTTGTCGATGACGCTGCGCGGTATGAAAGCCGTTGCCAGCCACTGGTGGCTGAGCGTGTTCATAGCCGTCTGGATATAGGCCGTGCGCCACTTGGCGATGAACGGAATGTCAGAATAGACCGCCGTCAGATACAGCCCGGCGAGAATGGCCAGCACGAGAAAGAGAATGAGCAGCCTGCGGCCGACGCTTTTTTTCTTCTTCGGCTTTTTGGCTTTTTTGGCCTTGCGGCCGTGCTTGCCGGTCGGGGACGGGGCAGTCTGCTGCACACGCCGGCGGTCGTCCGGCGCGCTGCGGCGCGGCTGCGCGGCGGCATTCTCCGTCCACATGTCGGCGCTCTGCGGCTTCCGCTGCCGGGCAGGCCGCTGCTGAGCGGGCTGCTGCCGGGTGGGTTGCTGCTGCGCCGGCTGCTGCCGGGCGGGTTGCTGCTGAGCCGGCCGCTGTTGAGCCGGCCGCTGCTGAGCGGGTCGCTGCTGCATGTTATCGGTAGTCGGCCGCTGGGTACCCGTTGGACGCGGCGGCGAGGAAAACAGCTTCAAGGGGCAATTCCTCCTTTATGTGCGGGAGATTACGAAGGGCTTGACGTCCGGGCGCGGAAAAAGTTCCGCATCTGCCGGAAAAACGGGAAGGCTCGTACTGCGAGCCTTCCCGAACGTGTGCGGGATCGCTCAGCAGAGCTGCGCGCCGGCGGGCACGCTGTCATCGAGCATGAGCAGGTTGAGCTTGCCGTCCTTCTCCGCCGAGAGGAGCATGCCGTTGGAGGCCATGCCCATCATCTTGCGCGGCGGCAGGTTCAGGATCGCAACGACGGTCTTACCGACGAGCTCCTCGGGGCGGTAGAACTTGGCGATGCCGGAGAGGATCTGCCGGTCGGTGCCGCTGCCGTCGTCGAGCGTGAAGCACAGGAGCTTGTCGGACTTTTTCACCGGCTCGCACTTGAGCACCTTGCACACGCGCATATCGCACTTGGCAAATTCGTCGATCGTCACATCCGGCAGCACGGGCGCGGACTTCGGCGCGGCGGCAGCCGCGTGTGCGGCCTTGAGCGCCTCGAGCTCGGTGAGCTCCTTGGCCATGTCGATGCGCGGGAAGAGCGTCTCACCCTTTTGCACGGTGACATCTGCCGGCAGCACGCCCCAGACGGCGGCGTTATCCCATGTGGTCTGCTCCGGAGCGGCGCCGATCTGCGCGAAGGCCTTCTCGCAGCTGTCGGGAATGAACGGCAGCAGGAGCGTCACGGTGATGCGCAGCGTCTCAAGCAGGTTATACAGCACCGTGCCCAGGCGCGCGCGCTTGCTCTCATCCTTGGCGAGCACCCAGGGGGCGGTCTCGTCGATATACTTGTTGGCGCGGGAGATGACCTTGAACACCTCGATGAGCGCCTGCTGCGTGCCGAAGTTATCCATATAGCCGGCGTATGTTTCGCGCAGGGCGGATGCCATGGCGATGAGCTCGTCATCGAGCGCATCATGCTCGCGCTCTGCCGGCAGCGTGCCGCCGAAGTACTTGATGACCATGGCGACGGTGCGGCTCAGGAGGTTGCCGAGGTCGTTGGCAAGGTCGGTGTTGATGCGGGAGATGAGCAGCTCGTTGGAGAAGTTGCCGTCGCTGCCGAGCGGGAACTCGCGCAGCAGGTAGTAGCGCAGCGCGTCCACGCCGTAGCGCTCGGCGAGCACGACGGGGTCGACGACGTTGCCCTTCGACTTCGACATCTTGCCGCCGCCGAGCAGCAGCCAGCCGTGGCCGAAGACCTTCTTCGGCAGGGGCATACCCATGCTCATAAGCATGGCCGGCCAGATGATGGAGTGGAAGCGCACGATCTCCTTGCCGACCATGTGCACGTCGGCGGGCCAGAACTGGTCGTAATCGTTGTACTTGTCGTTCAGGAAGCCGAGCGCCGTGCAGTAGTTGAACAGCGCGTCGACCCAGACGTAGACGACATGGCCGGGGTCGAAATCGACCGGAATGCCCCAGGTGAAGCTCGTGCGCGACACGCACAGATCCTCCAGACCGGGGTCGATGAAGTTTTTGATCATCTCGTTGACGCGGCTGGCCGGCTCGAGGAACGTGCCGCTGAGCAGCAGCTCACGCACCGGCTCGGCATACTTTGACAGGCGGAAGAAGTACGCCTCCTCCTCGGCATAGTGCACCTCGCGGCCGCAGTCCGGGCACTTGCCGTCGACGAGCTGGCTCTCGGTCCAGAAGCTCTCGCACGGCGTGCAGTACATGCCGGAGTACTTGCCCTTGTAGATGTCGCCCTTATCGTACATCTTCTTGAAGATGCGCTGCACGGCCTCGACATGGTAGTCGTCCGTCGTGCGGATGAAGCGGTCGTTGGAGATATTCATCAGCTTCCACAGCGCGCGCACGCCGCCGGGACCCTCGACGATGTTATCCACGAACTGCTTGGGCGTGACGCCGGCGGCCTCGGCCTTTTCCTCGATCTTCTGACCGTGTTCGTCCGTTCCGGTCAGGAACATGACGTCATAGCCGCACAGACGCTTATAGCGCGCGATCGCATCGGTCGCGACCGTGCAGTAGGTGTGGCCGATGTGCAGTTTGTCCGAAGGGTAATAGATCGGCGTTGTGATATAAAACTTTCCTTTGCTCATACTGCATTCTCCTCTGTATTAGTCTTCACCGGCGTCACCGGGGTCGTAGACCGACGGGTAGGGCGTCGGCTGCGGCTTCGGCGTGGGGGTGGGGGTTGGCGTCGCGCTGGGCGTCGGGGTGGGCGCCGGCGTGGTGTCGTGGGAGTGATAGGTGCTGTTGGCCTCGACGGTGCGGCTGATCTCGTTGCCGTCCTTGTCATAGACGGTGCGGTAGGTCGTGGCGCGCAGGCCGTTGGCGGTGTAGCTCATCTTGACGTAGCTGCCGTCCACATCCGTGCCCCAGATCTCGACCGTGATGCTGTTCTTTTCCACATAGGCCTTGATCTCGATGGGGTATTCGCGGCTGTTGGTGAACTTGAATTCCGGGCCGCCCCAGCTGACTGTGGCGTCCATGCCGGGCTCGATATAGGCCACGGGGAAGTAGTGGCAGGTGCGGGTGTTGATCTTGAGATTGGAGACCATGGCGCAGTAGTACAGCGTGGACGACACCTGGCATATGCCGCCGCCGACCTCCTGCACGACCTGGCCGCCGGAGTAAGCCCCGGCCTCCTTGAAGCCGTTGGCCTTTGTGCGCTGGCCGAGCACGTCGTTATAAGAAAACGTCTGGCCGGGCTGGAGAATCACGCCGTTGATCTTCTCGGCGGCGAGCTTCACGTTCGTGATGCGGTTGCTGCTGCTGCCGGAGAGGGAAGTGGTCTTGGTGGCGAGCTTGTCGGCCAGCAGATGCTTTTGCAGGCGCTCCTGCGTCATCTCCGGCTGCGTGAGCGTGGCCGGGATGGTGACGGTGTCGCCGGTAGAGGCCGCGTCCCACAGGGGCTGCGCCTCGGCCACGTCAAACGCGATGCCGACCTTGCTCTCCGTGGCGGACTGGGTCTCCGGGTCGTAGCCCGCGTTGACCGGGTCGCCGCAGATGGCGTCGTGCAGCTCCTGCAGCGTCATTTTATCGTCGCCGCTCATATCGACCGGGTAGGCCGACGTGCCGAACTTGCCGCTGCGGATGTCGCTGAGCACCCGATCGGCGACGGCGGCGGGGTCGAGCGTGATCATGCTCGCGCCCTTGACGACGCGGATGGTACTGTGCTCCTCGTCGATCTCGACACTGCCGCCCGAGAGCTTGACATTGATCTCGGCGGCCTCGCGCTCGATGCGTGTGCGCAGGGCGTCGGTGTCCATGTCGGCGAGGTTATCGGCCGCCACATCGTGCCCCTTGAGCGCGCAGCGCAGCCACGTGAAGAAGTTTGTGAACGCATTTCCGCTGCGGCCGTAGGCGTAAGCTGCCTCGGCTGCGGCGTCGGGCGTCGCCTCAAAGCCGATCTCCGTCGCGGTGACGGTGATGGTCCGGTCGCCCGGGAAGGTCATCGTGAGCACCGGTGCGCTCGTATCGTCCCAGCCGGCGGAGCGGATGGCATCTGCCGCCTCGCTGGGCGTCATGCCGCCGACGTCGGTGCCGCAGACGGAGACGTTCGGGAAGATGGCATCCTTTTTTGCCACGAGCACCATGCCGACGGCACCCGCCGCGATGATGACGGCCAGCACGATGAGCGCGGCGCGCAGGGCGATCTTGCCGCCGCGGCCGCGGGGTTTTCTGGCTTTCGGCTGCGGCGTGCCCTGTGCAGGGGCTGCCTGCCGGGATACGGGCGGGCGCTGCGCCGCCTGCTTCGGCGCGGCAGCGCGGCGGGCGGCCGCCTCACTCTGTGCCGAGCGGTTGGAGGCGCTGCGGTGTGCCGAGCGCTCCTGCGCGGCGAAGTCCGCCGCCTCGCGCTTTGCAGCTGCGCTGCGTTTGGAAGTGTTGCCGTTAAGTTTCATGATTTTGGCTCCTGTCTGTCCCTGTCAAAATCGGATTATTTAAATAAGTATCGCGGAAAGCCTCCGCCTCACCGGGCGGGAGCTTGGTGCGCGGCTGCTTTTCGATCTGCGGCTTCATCCACGGGTTGTGCTCGGCCTTGCGGTCGGTCTGTGCCTCGAGCAGCTTGCCGATGAGCACGTTCGATAAGAGGAAACCCGAGGGCGTGAAGTGCCAGCGCTCGCCGTCTGCGACGGCCCAGCCGCGGCGCACGAACTCCTCGAGCTGCTGCGCGATGCCGGAAAAATCGCTGCGGTAGAGCCGCTCATACTCCGCGCGCGACACACCGTGTACGGTGCGCATGCCGAGCATGAGATATTCGGCCGCGCGCTCAAAGTCGCCGATCGTCTCGTATTCGTCGATCATGTCCTCACCGTGGAGGACACCCGCAAGATAGCGGTCAAGGTCGCGCACATAGCTGTAGCGCGTGCGGCCGATGCACGAGTGCGCGCCCGGGCCGAAGCCCATATAGTCATCGAGCTGCCAATACTTCAGGTTGTGCCGGGATTCATAGCCCGGGATGCTGAAGTTGGAGATCTCGTACTGTTCGTAGCCATAGTGCCGCAGCTCCTCGACCATGCACAGGTACATGTCCGCCTGCTCGTCGTCCGACGGGATGAGGGGCGAATCCTTCAGGGCGTACATGGGCGTGCCCTCCTCGAGCTTGAGCCCGTAGCCGGAGATGTGCTCCGGACGCAGGGCAAGCGCCTTGGCGAGCGTGTCTGCCCAGTCGCTGCGGGTCTGGCTGGGAAGACCGTAGATGAGGTCGAGGCTGATGTTGTCAAACCCGGCGGTGCGGGCATTTTCAACGGCCATCTCCACCTGCCGGTAGCTGTGGCGGCGGCCGATCATTTTCAGGATATCGTTGTTGGCCGACTGCATACCGATGCTCAGACGGTTGAAGCCCGCCTTGCGCAGGGCACGCAGGTCGTGCAGGCGGACGCTGTCCGGGTTGACCTCGACGGTCACCTCCGCACGCTTGAGCAGGCGGCCGGTGGCCTTGACGGCGTCGAGCAGCTCGATGAGCCGCGCCGCACCGTAAAAGCTCGGCGTGCCGCCGCCGAAATAGACCGTGTCGATGTACGCCGGCGCGATGCGCCCGGCGCTCTCTTCAATGTGCTCGAGCAGCGCCTGCTGATACTCCGTCATGCGCTCGGCAGCGCCGGCGCAGGAATAGAAGTCACAGTAGCCGCACTTACTCGCGCAAAACGGGATGTGGATATAGATACCGAGACGCGGTTGCATAGACAGCTCCTTACTTGGGGTACCCTGACCGCCGGGGTGCGGCGGTCAGGGATAAGATCAAATCGTTTGTCAGATCAGCGTGCACACGAGCTCCGAATACGCAGCCGGATCCTCGAGCGGCTCGCCCGCGATGAGCAGCGCCTGCGCGTGCAGGATCTTGGCGATGCGCGCGGCCTTGTCCTTGTCGCCGGCGGTGAAGGCCTCCTTCATGGTCTGGTAGGCGTGGTGGTTGGCGTTGAGCTCCAGCACGCGCACGGCGCGGATGTCGGTCGGCGCGCCGGGCATGCTCCGGAAGTAGCGCTCCATCTCGAGCGTGACGCCGCCCTCAGTGCTCAGGCACACGGCGCTGGACACGAGCTTATTGGACAGGCGCACGGATGCGACCTGCTCACCGAGCGTCTCCTTGACGAAGTCGAGCAGCTCCTTGTCCTCGGCCTGCTTTGCCTCGGTCTCTTTCTTCTCTTCCTCGCTCTCGAGGCCGAGATCGTCGGTCGCGATGTTGCAAAACGGCTTGTCGTCGTAGCTCTTCATGGTGTCGACGAAATACTCGTCGATCTGCGAGGTCATGCACAGGACGTCAAAGCCCTTGTCGCGCAGTTGCTCCGCCTGCGGCAGGCTCAGCAGACGCTTGACGTTGTCGCCGCACGCGAAGTAGATCTTCGCCTGCTCGGCGGGCATGGCGTCGACGTATTCCTTGAGGGAGACGAGTTTGGTCTCGCTCGTGTGGTAGAGCAGCAGGTCCTTGATCTCGTCGACCTTGTCGCCCGTCTCGGTGACGGCGCCGGCGCGCAGCACCATGCCGAAGGCGGCGTGGAACTGCTCGTACTTCTCGCGGTCGTTGGTCATGAGCTTCGTGAGTTCGGACTTGATCTTCTTGCCGAGGTTCGCGGCGATGAGCTTGAGCTGGCGGTCATGCTGCAGCATCTCACGCGAGATGTTCAGCGACAGGTCGGGGGAGTCGACCACGCCGCGCGCGAACGCGTAGCACGGCGGCAGAAGGTCGGTGCATCTGTCCATGATCATGACGCCGGAGCTGTAGAGCTCGAGACCAGGGTCGGCGTCGCGCGTGTACATATTTGCCGGGACCTTGGACGGGACGAACAGCAGCGCGCGGTAGGAGATCAGACCCTCGGCGTTGACGCGGATGACGGCCAGCGGGTCGTCATTGTCGTGGAACTTTTCCTTGTAAAACGCGATGCACTCCTCATCGGTCGCCTCCTTGCGGCTGCGCTGCCAGATGGGGACCATGCTGTTGACGGTCTGCTCCTCGGTCTTGGTGACCATCTCCATCTTCGGCTCGCCGTTTTCGTCCTTCTCGCCGGAGTCGACCCAGTCGCTCTGCTCGACGTCCATGACGATCGGCCAGCGGACGTAGTCGGAGTATTTGCGGATGAGCATCATGAGCTTCCAGTTTTCGAGGTAGGTGGAGTATTTCTCGCCCGTCTCGTCGGCCTTGATGTGCATGATGACGTCGGTGCCGACGGTGTCCTTCTGCGCCTCGGTGATGGTGTAGCCGTCCGCGCCGGTGCTGACCCACTGATAGGCGGTGTCGCTGCCGTAGGCGCGGGTGATGACCGTGACCTTGTCGGCGACCATGAATGCGGAGTAGAAGCCGACGCCGAACTGACCGATGATGTCGATGGCGGCATCCTCCTGCGCGCTCTCGCCGAGATCGTCCTTGAACTTCAGCGAGCCGCTGCGCGCGATGACGCCGAGGTTGCTGTCGAGCTCCTCCTTGGTCATGCCGATGCCGTTGTCGGACACGGTGATTGTGCGCGCTTCCTTGTCGGGGATGACGCGGATCTTGAAATCGCCGCGCGCCATGCCCACGTTTTCATCCGTGAGCGACTGGTAGCAGAGCTTGTCGATCGCGTCCGAGGCGTTCGAGATGATCTCGCGCAGGAAGATCTCCTTGTGCGTGTAGATCGAATTGATCATCATGTCGAGCAGCTTTTTGGATTCTGCTTTGAACTGTTTCTTTGCCATATCTATGCCTCCAAAATTTTAATTACACCTTTGGATCCGTACCCGGCCTGCACGCAATAGCGGCCCACGGTACAGATTTTAATATTATAGCACATCGACCGTTTTTTTCAACACCCGCCGCCGGAATAATTGGGTTGTGCGGCGCGTTTTTTGTGGTATAATGAGACGTTAAGAAAAAAATAAGATTCTGTGAGGTGGCACCCATGAACGATCTGAAAGACCTGCTCCATGCGCGCCTGTTCCTGCTGGATATGGACGGCACGCTCTACCTCGGGGACGATGTGTTTCCCGGCGCGGTCGACTTCATCCACACGCTGGCCGATACCGGACGGCAGTACATTTACCTGACCAACAACTCCTCGCGCGCCGGCACGGACTACATCACGCGCCTGCGGCGCCTCGGCTTCCCGTGCGAGGCGGAAAACGTGTTCACGTCCGGCATGGCGACGGCGCTGTATCTCAATCAGCACTATGCGGGCAAGCCCGTGTATCTGGTCGGCACGCAGGCGTTCCGCCGCGAGCTGCTCAGCTACGGCATCCCGCTCGTCGAAGAGGGCGCGGAGATCGTCGTCGCCGGCTTTGACACCGAGCTCGTGTATGAGAAGCTCGACAAGGCCGTGCACTTCCTGCGCCGCGGCGCGACCTTCATCGCCGCCAACCCCGACTGGGTCTGCCCCATGCCGGCCGGCGAGGTGCTGCCCGACTGCGGGAGCATCTGCGCGCTGCTGACCGCTGCCTCCGGCGTCAAGCCGACCTACATCGGCAAGCCGAACCGCAACATGGTCGACGTCATCTCGGCACAGACCGGCGTGCCGAACGAGCAGATCTGCTGCGTGGGCGACCGGCTGTATACCGACATTGCCGTGGCCGTGAATGCGGGCGCGCAGAGCGTGCTCGTCATGTCCGGCGAGACGGACGAGGCGATGCTCAGGGCGTCCGACGTGCAGCCGAAATACGTCCTGCGTGACGTGGCCGAGCTTGCGCAGATCCTGCGCGACGGCACGGTGTGAGAAAAAATCCAGAATTTTTTAAAAAGCGCTTGACAAACACGGACACAACTGTTAGGATATGTTCAGTAAACATCGTTTTGTGCGAATGATGTTTACGCCCCCCTCGTTTGTGTTCTCTCTTCCATTTCAGCGTCCGGGTCTGCATCCGCCGCGGACGCGCAAGCACAGCAATCAACAGCCAACAGCCGAGCCTAAAATGACTCCAAAATCAACCAAATAGGACAAATCCTTCGGTTAGAAACAACAAATTTCATTAAGAATCGGATGGAATTGCAGACATTTCATGAAAAAACAGTCCCTTCCCGGTAAAGAAAATAAAGCGATTTTTCCAAAAACGAAATTTTGATAAAACTTTAACAAATGGAAGCGGCCGGGCGGCAGGGGCTGCCGCCGGAACGTGCGCCGGTAAATGCAATAAAATCAAACGCGGAACCGTATTCCGGACAGAAAGGCTCCTCCAAACGGTGGAAGAAAAATTTTCGCCGATTTTTCGCGTTTTTCACTGGCAAAGAAACTTAGTTTATGTTATACTGTAAAAACAACGTAAAATCAACACATCCACAGTTTGGAATTTTGGGGGAGAACCGGTACATCTATGAAAACACTTTATATCTTTCTGACCCGTTCGGGAACGCTGGTTTCGAATCTGGTGTACGCACTGACCGGGGCGGAGTATACCCATATCTCCCTTGCCTTTGATGAGGACCTGACCACCCTGTACAGCTCCACCCGGAAAAACGGCTACACCATGTTCCCGGCGGGGCCCAGCCGGGAATACCTCAACCGGGGCGTCTTCCGGCTGCGGGAGAATATCCCCTGTGCGCTCTATGCGCTGGAGGTGACGGATGAGGCCTATGCCCGCGCCAAGCGCCGCGCCGACCACATGATGAACCACGGCGAGCTTTACCGCTTCAACTCGGTGGGGCTGCTGCTCTGCGCGCTGCACATCCGCTGGAACCGCCGCCGCCACTATTTCTGCTCCCAGTTCGTCAGCGAGGTGCTGCAGAAGAGCGGCTCGCTGGACCTGCCCCGGCACAGCACCCTCATGCGCCCCAACGATTACGCGGCCATGCCCCAGCTCAAGTGTCTGTACAGCGGGCGGCTGGCCGGTCTGCCCCAGCGCCAGAGCATGGAGATGGGCGAGGTGGAAAGCGTCGTCGGGCTGTATCTGGACGTGCTGCTGGGGGCCGTGAAGACGAACGCCCGGAGGTTTTTCTGATTTTTTGAAAAAACTTGAAATTTCCTGTTGACAAAGAGCGGCTGCTGTGCTAAAATAATCGAGTCGGGAGCGAACACCCGATGCAAAATGGACGTATGGCCCGTTGGTCAAGCGGTTAAGACAGAGGCCTC
>OGYW01002315.1_pt1 | contig 14819 bp, 14 predicted proteins | sample 1576621 | NCBI WGS metagenome assembly OGYW01 (sample SAMEA3541528, study PRJEB24748) | human gut metagenome | biome: human gut; feature: human-associated habitat; material: faeces | place: China | collected 2012 | reverse complement strand
GTGTGGAAACCAGCAAATCCTGATGGTTGGTGGGAACTTTGACGGACGCGAGCAGCGTTCCGCCGCGCAACAGCACGGCGTCGGTATGCGTTCCGCCCATATCCAGCCCGAGCACGGCCGGGGTTTTCCGTTCTTTTGACACGTACGGCCTCCTGAGGCGCCTGTTTCCGGCAACGGACCGTCGCGCCCGTCGGCAGCGTAACGCAAAACCCCGGCGCAGGGAAACCCCGCCCGCCCTTGCCAAACGGCATCCCCGACCCTATACTTTCCCCTATTACAAGGAAAAGAACCGGATCGACAACCGATCCGGGATCGGTCGCAACACCAAAGGAGAATACGTACGTGACCAGCCAACTGAAGACATTCATGTTGCTTGCCCTGCTTTCCGGCCTCATCATCGTTCTCGGAGGCGCTCTGGGCGGCAAGACGGGGATCGTTATCGCTTTCGGCCTCGCCCTGATCATGAACGTGGGGAGCTATTGGTATTCCGACAAAATCGTCCTGAGGATGTATCAGGCCCGCGAACTGTCGGAAAGCGAAGCCCCCATGATCTACAGCATGGTGCGCGAGCTGGCCGCCAACGCCCAGATCCCCATGCCGCGCATCGCCGTGGTTCCCGAAGAAGCCCCCAACGCCTTCGCCACGGGCCGCAACCCCGAAAACAGCGTGGTCGCCGTCACGGAAGGCATCCTGCGCCTGCTGTCCCCGGAAGAGCTCAAGGGCGTGCTTGCTCATGAAATCGCGCACATCGCCAACCGCGACATCCTGATCCAGACGGTCGCCGGGGTCATGGCCTCGACCATCGTGTCCATCGCCAACTTCATGCAGTTCGCCGCCATCTTCGGCATGGGCCGCAGCAGCGAAGACGGCGAAGGAGGCGGCGGCAACCCGCTCATGGCCATCGTGCTCGCCATCCTCGCGCCCATCGCGGCGTCGCTGATCCAGTTCGCCATCTCCCGCTCGCGCGAATCCCTCGCCGACGCCAGCGGGGCGCGCTACTGCGGGCAGCCCCTCGCCCTCGCCGCCGCGCTCGGCAAGCTCCAGTCATGGAACCAGCGCATCCCCATGCAGAACGGCAACCCCACCACGGCGGAAATGTTCATCGTCGCCCCCCTCTTCGGCGGCGGCATGGCCAAGCTGTTCAGCACCCACCCCGACATCAACGACCGCATCGCCCGTCTCCGCGAAATGGTATCCATGATATATGGTTCGGTGTGGTCAATATACTTCCATTCTCCTGATAATAATTCATTGGGCGTTACTCCCAGCACGTCCATTATCTTTTCTAATGTGTCAAAGGTAGGATAATTCACACCCCGTTCAATCTTGGAAAGGCTCTGCATATTGATACCGATTTTATCCGCAAGTTCCTGTTGTTTCATTCCTCTGTGTTTTCTTATGGTCTGTATGTTCTCTCCTAAGAAACTGATTTTCTTTTCATAATGCTCCATAACTTAGTATAACCGCTCCTTTCGTTGCTTTTCTCGGTGTTTATAAGCATATCATACTTAATATTTATCAAAAAGTCAATCAAAACTTCTTGACAAGTAATTCTAATGGCGTTATTATCGTATTAGATAGGGTGATTAAGCACGCTAGGGTCAATCACACGCTTGAGTAAGCATAGAAAAGATGTATTTTCATTTTGATAGCATGAATAAGCATGGACTATCAGACCGAAAATAAGGTTTCTGACTGGGGCTGTTCCGTTTAGCCACGAGTCTTACAAGGCTCGTGAGCGTTAAGAACGGATCAGACACAGGAAGAAAGGGAACGCCTTTAGGCGTTCATAAAGGGCGTATATGTAACACCGCCCTGCGCATACATGTCATAGTACCTAGAAACTGTGATAAATAAAGGAAAAAACACGATTTTTACCCCGCAAAAAAACGGGAAGTACGAAAGGAGTAATGCACTATAACTACACACAAAAATTTATCCGTTAAGATTGATTACATCAGCATTGTATTTGATACTGCAACCACTGAAGATGTAATCATGCACATTTTAGGTTTACCGACTGATATTTTCAATGTCTATCCGGCAAGCATTAAATACAAAACCTATCAAGCACGCTGGCAGATTGGAGATATTTATGTATCGGGGGACGCAAGAAAAACAGAGGATAACCCACAAGGGTTAGGCTGTTATCTTGTTATGACTGGCAGAGGGTGTGATGATATTTTCCGTATTCTCGACAGTAGGAATTATACCTTTGGTGATATGTTCCGACGCTGTGAGCGAAGATACGGACTGGATAACTTCCATTTCACAAGACTTGATATTGCCATTGATGATAAGAACGAAAAGCCATTCTTTACCATAGAGCAGATAAAGAAGAAATGCGAAAAAGAGGAATTTATCTCGAATAGTGAGGGCTACCACTTTGACGAAAGCAAGTTTGATGATTTCGACACCGCAAAGACTGTTTATATCGGTGCTGGAAAATCGGGATTGTCCTATCGCTTTTATGATAAGGATAAGGAAGTCTGTTCAAAACATAATAAGACGCTTGAGGAAGTCGGCAGTTGGAAACGGACAGAAATGCAACTGCGTGATGATAAGGCTCATGCTTTTGCCATGACATTCAAGGACAGACCGCTGGAACTTGGAGAACTGGCTTTCGGGCTATTGGCAAACAACCTACGCTTTGTCGTACCAAACAGAAACGAAAGTAATAAGAGCAGGTGGAAAACTTGTCGGTTTTGGGAACGCTTTTTAGGGGCTGTGGAAGTCTTGAAACTGCAAGTACCAAAACAGCAAAATTCCCTTGAAGAAACACAGCAATGGCTCACAGAGGGTGGCGTGATTTCCGCTGTCAAAAGTTTTTACTTCTTGGAAGAACATGACGCATTAGGTGGACTGGAAAAAGTGGGAACTATGCTTGATAAGGCAAGATACAGCAATTCCCTTTCCAGTAAATTAACCGCCCATTTACAGAGGATAAACCGCACCGACCTTATCCCCTATATCCAGTATGACACGAAACATGGGAAAGGGGGTATCTGATGAATAACAACGATATTCCCGTATGGGAAAAATACACCCTTACCATTGAAGAAGCGTCAAAGTATTTCCGTATCGGAGAAAACAAGTTAAGACGATTGGCAGAGGAAAACAAGGACGCTGGCTGGCTCATTATGAATGGCAACCGCATACAGATTAAACGCCGACAGTTTGAACAGGTTATTGACAAATTGGACGCTATTTAGTGCAAATGAGCCTTGTATGTGTTATGATGAACACAAGTCATATCAAGGCTCTTTCCAACAAGGAAAGGAGCAGACACCATGAAAGAAAAAAGACGGGATAACAAAGGTCGTATCCTGCATACTGGAGAGAGCCAACGAACAGACGGAAAATACTTATATAAATATGTAGACGCATTTGGAAACACAAAATATGTGTATGCTTGGAGATTGACACCCACAGACCCGACACCAAAGGGAAAACGGGAAAAACCCTCACTTCGAGAACTGGAACAGCAGATAAGACGGGATATTGAGGACGGTATCGACAGCACAGGCAAGAAAATGACGCTCTGCCAACTCTATGCCAAACAGAACGCACAGAGGGCAAATGTGAAGAAAAGCACAATGAAACAACGGGAACAACTCATGCGGTTATTAAAAGAGGATAAGTTAGGTGCTAGGAGCATTGATACAATCAAGCCCTCTGACGCTAAAGAATGGGCGTTACGCATGAAAGACAAAGGCTTTTCCTACAATACCATTAACAACCATAAACGCTCGTTAAAAGCGTCATTCTATATCGCTATACAAGACGATTGCGTAAGGAAGAACCCTTTTGATTTCAAGTTAAATGAAGTCCTAGAAAATGATACCAAAGAGAAAGTCGCATTGACAGAGGAACAGGAACAAGCCTTATTGTCATTTATTAAGACGGACAATGTGTATCACAAGCATTATGATGATGTGCTGATACTGTTAAAGACAGGACTTCGTATCTCGGAACTGTGCGGACTGACAGTAGCCGATATTGATTTCAAGAATGAAGTTGTGATTATCGACCACCAGTTACTAAAGAGCAAGGAACAAGGCTATTATATTGAAACGCCTAAGACGAAAAGCGGAATAAGGCAAGTACCATTAAGCAGAGAAACGATACAGGCATTTCAACGGGTTATGAAGAAACGCCCAAAGGCAGAACCATTTGTGATAGACGGACAGGGCAATTTCCTATTTGTCAATCATAAGGGCAAGCCAAAAGTTGCGATTGATTACAACGCCTTATTTGTCCGTATGGTAAAGAAATACAACAAGCACCACAAAGACAATCCCTTGCCACATATCACACCGCATACGCTACGCCATACGTTCTGCACAAGGCTGGCAAGCAAGAACATGAACCCAAAAGATTTACAGTATATCATGGGGCATTCAAACATTAGTATCACAATGAATTGGTACGCTCATGCGTCCATAGATACCGCAAAATCAGAGGTTCAGCGTCTAATCGCATAAAAGTATTTACCACGATTTTAACAACGATTGATAGAGAAAATATAAGAAGATAGACCTAGATATGCGAGGTTTACCACAAAAGCAAAATGCCCGTAGAGCCTATAAAATAAGGCTTTGCGGACATTTAAGAAGATATAAAAAGATAGTCAAAAAGACATATATGATTTATATTAAATGTTATATATCTGTGTACTGTATTTCATATATAAAGACATTCTTGGAGGTGCAATTATATAAGAAAGCTCGTAAGATTCATTATTCTTCAGTTCTTCTGAACTATATGAGCTTCCTGTAAACTGCCTGTTTCTTAACCTGCTCTTTCTTAGTGCATTGACCTCCTTGACCTTCTGTACAACCTCAAAAAGCCTTGCCCTTCCTGATATTCCGAAAGCCTTTAATGATGGTGATACGGCAAGGCATATCGTCTTTTCAGTTCTTTGGGGATCAGCAACTACAAGATTGGTATCAAGTGGGTCTAAATTTCTTTCGACACACTCCACAGATGCATAAAATGTCTTTAAATCTATTGCTATATACATATGGTTATTCTGCATTAATCATTCCCCACAATTAAATCTTACGCATAACCTCAAGTCTGCGGTGCAGCATTTTAATATGTTCCAGTTCCTTATCGTCAACTGCTCTTCCAGAATAATAGTATTCCACAGTTCCACTCAGTTTATCATCATTATTATCAAGAACACCATTCTTTATAAGTATATTTTTTAAGTTATTAGATACTCCGATATTACCATCTATTATCTCAATATCATCTGGAAACAGCTTCGCAAATGAATCTTTGAAATAATTAAAATGTGTACAGCCAAGCACAAGTTCTGAATAATCATTAAAATTATGTCCTGCAAACTGATTGTTAAGATAATTCATAACCTCTGCTGAATTAAATTCATCCTGCTGTGCAAATCTTACAAGCTTAGGAAGTGCAATAACATCTACCTTTGAGTCTATATCATACTTCATAATAAGATTTTTGAGTTTCACTCCCTTAGCCGTAACCGGAGTTGCAACAACCATTATCCTCTTACCCCTGTTATGTGCGCAGGCTGGCTTAACTGCTGGTTCAATGCCGATTATTGGAATCTGGTATTTATTTCTTAAAAATGTAATGGCTGCACTAGTAGCTGTATTGCACGCTAATACTATTGCCTTACAGCCCTTTGATACAAGAAAATCAACTGCCCTGTCTACATACTCTCTTATCTGTTCTGTAGTCTTTTCTCCATATGGCACATTATCAACATCTGCATAAAATACATAATCAACTTCAGGCAATGTTATCATTGCCTGATGAAGCAGTGATAAGCCGCCAATTCCTGAATCAAATATACCTATCTTCACGGTCCACACCTCATTTCCTTATACTTAAAGTCTTGTCGTCCACTCACTGCAATCCCACACGTCTGTTGCAAGTCCGTCATAGAACTCTGGCTCGTGGCATACCATAAGTATACTTCCTTTGTATTCTATAAGTGCTCTTTTTAGTTCATCCTTGGCATCTACATCTAAGTGGTTAGTCGGCTCATCTAACACAAGAATATTAGACTCCCTGTTTACAAGCTTGCATAATCTTACCTTTGCCTGTTCACCACCACTTAACACTCTTACCTTGCTTTCAATATGCTTAGTTGTAAGTCCGCATTTGGCTAATGCTGACCTTACCTCATACTGTGTAAAACCAGGAAATTCCTGCCATATCTCTTCAAGACAGGTTGTGTTAATATCAGGTGACATCTCCTGTTCAAAATATCCTATCTCAAGATAATCACCCATAACTGCCTCACCTGATAAAGGCTTAATTAAACCTAAAAGGCTCTTTAACAATGTAGATTTACCAATTCCGTTAGCACCTGTAAGTACTATTTTCTTACCTCTTTCCATCTCGAAATTAAGAGGCTTTGATAAAGGCTCATCATATCCGATTACAAGATCTTTAGTTGTAAATACATATTTGCCAGAAGTTCTAGCAACTTTAAAATTGAATTCTGGCTTTGGTTTATCCTTAGCTAACTCAATCATCTCCATATTATCAAGCTTTTTCTGTCTTGACATAGCCATATTTCTTGTTGCAACCCTGGCCTTATTTCTTGCAACAAAATCCTTCAAATCAGCAATCTCTTTCTGCTGTTTGTCGTAAGCTGCTTTCATCTGTGCCTGCTTCATCTCATACACTTCCTGGAACTTATAATAATCACCAACATATCTGTTAAGCTGCTGGTTATCCATATGGTATATTATATTAATAACGCTGTTAAGAAATGGAATATCGTGTGATATTAATATAAACGCGTTCTCATAATCTAAAAGGTATCTTTTAAGCCAGTCAATATGCTCCTTGTCAAGATAGTTAGTAGGCTCATCCAGAAGCAGAATATCAGGCTTTTCAAGAAGCAGCTTTCCTAATAAAACCTTAGTTCTCTGTCCACCACTAAGATCTGTTACATCTTTATCAAGTCCCAGCTCCAAAAGCCCCAATGCCCTTGCAACTTCTTCAACCTTAGCATCTATCATATAGAAATCGTGATTAGTAAGCATATCCTGAATTGTACCTAATTCTTCCATATATTCAGTCATCTGCTCGTCATCTGCATCCATCATCTTGTCACAGATTTCATTCATTCGTTCTTCCATAACAAATAAATCATCAAATGCCTGCCGCATTACAGAACCTATAGTCATTCCTTTTTCAAGTACAGAATGCTGGTCAAGATATCCCACCTTAATATTCTTAGCCCATTCAATCCTGCCCTCATCAGGCATAAGCTTTCCTGTAATTATATTCATAAATGTGGACTTTCCCTCACCATTAGCTCCAACAAGTCCGATATGTTCACCCTTTAATAATCTAAACGATACATCATCAAATATCGCTCTGTCACCAAATCCGTGTGTAAGATGTTCAACATTTAATAAACTCATATATTATCTCCATTCTTGTGCATATTAAAAGCCCCTTTCTTATTCAAAAAGGAGCTTTTACAATTCTGAAATATCATTTGAAATCCTGTGTGTGAAATCTTCTATAATACACCTTTAAAGAATTCTTTGATACTTTTATCTTCTTTAACTGTATTCCACCTGATAAGAATTCCTGAGGAATATTATTAATAAAATACTTCTGTAACATAGCTTTTAACTGCATATTCTTAGATCTCTGCAATGCTACAAGAAAGAATACAACAACAAATAACAGAAGCTTAATACCCATTGGTACCTTATTCCATATATATAATGCTAAATTTGTTGAAAATGTAAATATAACAAATGCAAATATCATATTAAATATAACCGTAAATATGTAAGTCTTAATCCATTCAACAAGATTAAGTGCTTTTAACTGATATAACAGCTTGTGATAATTCCTTGACTCTTCAACCGTAATAGGCATCTCATATACTTCCATAAGACTCCTCCATTAACTGTGCTTTTAATAGATTATATCCCCAAAATGCCTTATTTGCAACCATTAATACCGCTTCATTTATTAATAATCACTTAAGATTTCCTCAACATATTTAATTGAAATTTCAAGATAATTAGATATCTCATATTCAGGCACACCATTATCGTGAAGAATGAATATTAATTCTTCTATTGTTGTGCCTTTTTGTCTTTCCATAACTATAAAATGTTTAACTTGTGTCTCGTTCATAATTCCCCGCCTCCATATGTCTTATATATTTAGCTATTAACATATAGTTCTGACTGTTTAATTATTTTATCAAGCATATGTACTCTTATAAATGGGAAAGAGAAATAATATCCATCAACTATATCAATGGATTTATTAATAATTTCAACAGCCAAATCAATTCCTGCCTGTTCTCCTTCTTCTTTAGTCATATCCGGTCTGTATCTTAACAGAACCTCATCAGTTACATTAATGCCTGTCATCTCATTCTTCATAAATGAAGCATTCTTAAAGCTCACTAACGGCATTATTCCACATAGAATTCTTGCACCTGTTTCTTTTTTTATTGTGGCAATTCTTTCTATATCCTCATCACAGAATGCTGGCTGTGTCATAAAAAATGTAGCTCCTGCTTCCATTTTCTTCTTTACTCGTCCAATCTCTATATCCAGTCTTTTTCTGCCCTGATTAATAGCTCCGCCATATGTAACAGGCTGGTCCGCAAACTGTTCTGAATTCATATCATCTAATATATTCATAAAGCCTACAGAGTCAAAGTTAAATACGCTCTTAACACTGCTTCTCATTACCGAAGGTATTGGATCACCTGTAATGACAAGAAAATTATTAATGCCATTAATATCAGCACCTAATATCTGTGACCTGATTGCGATGGCATTTTTATCCCTACAGCAAAGATGTGGCATAACACACATTCCCGTCTGCCTTGATACTTTTTCTGCCATAAGAATAGAGTCTGCTCTTGTTCTTCCTGATGGCGAGTCTGGAAATGTCAATACATCTACACCCTTGCTTTTAAGATAATGTGCCGCATCTAAGAGCTTATCAGCATTACTGTCAAATGGAGGTGCAAGCTCAACTGCGATAAGCTTCTTCCCCTCCTTATTGTGATAAAATGCTGTGTTTACTGCCTGTACTGAATTATCAGTCTCCCAATCACAGCCTTCACCCTGTCTGTTCTGTGTAAAATCTGCTTTGGAAGCTATTCTGTCAATATAGTCAGGTGTTGTTCCACAGCAGCCGCCGATTATATCAGCACCTGCATTTAACAATTCACACATTTTATCAGAATAATAATCCATATTCTTGTCAGAGAATATCATACGTCCGCTGACTGCCTGAGGATAACCTGCATTGGGAAGTGCACTTAAATACTTGTCAGTATGACGGCGTTCCTTTAATATGAACTGTTCCATATGTCCCGGTCCAATTCCGCAGTTAAATCCTAGAGCATCGATATACGGATTATCATCTGCAAGCTTAACTAGCTTAGACGAACTAAGTCCACAATTACTATATCCAAACTGGTTAATTGCAAACTGTGTTATAACAAATGGTCTGTCTGTCAAAACACTATCTGCTATATTAATTCCACCAGTCGCAGCACTTCCTATATAATCTATGGCATCAGATATATTAGATAAATCTGCAAATGTCTCGAACACGAATACATTAATTCCTTCTTCAAGAAATACCTTCGCAATATCTACATATTCATCTACTACTGTCTGCTTGTCAAAAAGATTATCATTAGGTATAGGACCTATATCTGCGGCAATATATACTTCCCTGCCACATTCCTTAACTGCCTGTCTTGCATTGGCAACAGCTGCTTTTATATTAGCTTTAACCTCATCAAAATTGCATTCAAGATTAACAGTATTAGCCGCAAATGTATTGGTTCTTATAAGCTTTGCCCCTGCATTAATATATTCTTTGTGAATATCTGTGACACGTCTGCCCATAGTAATATTAACAGACTCTGGCAGTTCATTAGTATCATAAACTCTTGAGTAATATGTACCAAATGCTCCGTCCGTTATTAACTTATGTGCTTCTAAATAGGTTTTAAGCTTTTCCATACAACTCTCTATTCCTCTCTACGTTCTTTTCAATTCTTAATCAATCGGTATTCCTTATAAATACCATTTCAATTAAACCTTAATTAATCAACCGATACTTCTGTTATTAATATATTTCAATTAAAATCACATCTTATTCATATATAATATTGTTAATTAGTAAATCCCATATTGCTACATTGGTGCCGGTCACACTTTAAGTGAATAACCGACACCAATCTGGCATATATTAATATATTTTTTATATTCTACATCTGATTAATGTGTAAGGAAGAACATTAGGGTAAATAATATAGCTATTACCCATGTAAATGCTTTAACTTCCTTAGACTTGCCAGAAAATACTTTTATAAGAATATATGATATAAGACCAAATGCAATACCATAACTTATATTATATGCAAATGACATAAATGCAATTGTAAGGAATGCTGGAACTGCAACTGATATATCATTCCAGTCAATCTTAGCTACACCACCCATCATAAGTACACCAACGTATATAAGAGCTGCTGCTGTAGCACTACCTGGAATTAATGCTGCTATAGGGCTTAAGAACATTGCCACAAAGAACAAACATCCTGTTGTGAATGATGATAAACCTGTCCTTCCACCTTCTGCAACACCTGATGATGACTCAACGAATGTTGTAACTGTAGATGTACCACATACAGCACCTACACAAGTTGCAAGAGCATCTGATAACATAGCCTTCTCAAAATTAGGAACCTGTCCATTCTCATCAAGCATATCACCTCTTGAGCATGCACCATAAAGTGTTCCAAGAGTATCAAACATATCTACCATACAGAAAGCAAGAGCTGTTGTAGCAATTATAAGTACAAGGTCTGCTGTTGTATGATTAGCAAGATAATGTGAGAAATCAAATCCCTGTGTAAATACCTTGCCAAATGACATTGAAGCCCAGTCACCAAATGCAGCAAATGGATTAAGAGTCATTCCCTCAAAAAATCCATCATAAAAGCCTGGTATAGTAAATCCTAATAAATAGTAAATAACCGTTCCACCAAGAATACCCCAGAGTACTGAACCTTTAATCTTTCTTACTGAAAGAACTGCTATTATAACAAGAGCAGCTATAGTTACAATCTTTGGCATAATTGTTGCCCAGCTTGCATTACCATTAAGTACATTAAATGAAGCAAGATTTACAAGTGTTGACTCATCATTAACAATAAGTCCTGCATTCTGTAAACCAAGAAATGCAATAAAAAGACCGATACCAGCTGGTATAGCCATTCTTACTGCGTCAGGTATAGCAGCAAAAAGCTTTGCTCTTATTCCTGTTATTGTAAGAATAATAAATACAATACCATCTAAAAGAACTAATACAAGTGCGTTAGCATAGCTTAACCCAAAATTAAAGCAGGCTGTATACACGAAAAAAGCATTAAGTCCCATACCTGATGCCAGACCTAGCGGAAGGTTAGCAAGAAATGCCATTGCAAATGTTCCAACAACTGCTGAAAGAGCTGTAGCAATGTATATAGCATTGTAGGATACTTCTGGAAGTGCAGAAAACATACCTGCATTAACCATAAGGATATACGACATTGCCATAAACGTTGTGATACCGGCAAGAACTTCAACCCTTACTGTTGAGCCGTGTTCTTTTACCTTAAAAAACTTTTCCATTATTAAGTCTCCGTTTCTTAAATTATTACGTATGCTTATATAGCGTTTACACTCGATTATAACATACATTTATTAACTTTGACCAGTCTATTTTTATAATTATTTAACAGACTTTAATAGAAAGTTTAATATTATTCAACCATATCTCCAATGTTCTTTAATACATCTTCAACATTATAAGGCTTAGTAATGAACTTCTTAGCACCTTCTTTAAGTGCCTTAATAACCTTATTCTGCTGTCCTGCGGCTGTTATCATAATAACATTAGCATCCGGATCATAGTCCATAATCTTCTCAAGGCACTCTATACCATCCATATTAGGCATTGTAATATCAAGCGTAACAACATCCGGAGCATACTGCTTATAAGCAAGCTCACCTTCAAGACCATCAGAGGCTTCTGCAACTATACAATATCCAGCATCTTCAAGAATATTTCTTAACATCATTCTTGACATACCTGAATCATCTACGATAAGAACTGTGTGCTTGTCACCCTCGTCTACCGAACCAGCCTTAACAGCAAGCTTTCTTGTTACAGGCATCTGCCCTATAGTAACATCACTATCTACAGCAATATATAATGATACTTCACGGCCATTGATATATATAGGAAGAACATAAGCATTACCCTTGGCAATCTGATTCTCATATGCGAACTGAGGAAGAATTTCGATATCAATATTCTCATTAGATAATGCTGATGAGAAAAGTCCATCTATACAATTAATGAATTCACCTACTGCATCGTAGCTTTCAAGTCCGAATTGGAAATCATCTGACTTAGAATATCCCTTTGCAATATCAATAAATGCCTGTGGGTCATTCTTTACAGCAAAACCTATCACTGAATTAACATCACCTTCACATCTCTGTCCAGCAAATGCCCTATATTCAAAATTATTTACATGCTCAATCTTTCCAATATAATAATTGCTTGTAACAAATCTTGTAATATTTCTTAATGCAAGTGCCGCAATATCTGTTATATATGGCTTTGAAGCATATGCAAACATAGGCACAATCTTATCAATATCATCATTCTTTAAAGCCTCAAGTTCTTCAGGTGCAAAACCAATGCTCTTTCTGAATTCTTCAATGTGTGTTTCAATATCGTTCTGTGAAAGACCACCTACCTCTTCAAGCACCTGCATAAATTTGATATAAGTGCTTCCCTGCTTATTAAGCATATCCTCTAGCTGTTCCTTAGTTATATAGCCTTCTTCAACCGCTATATCACCGAACTTAGCATCCTTTTGTGTCTGGAGAATATTAATCTCCTCAGCCTTTTCCTTAGTAAGAATACCTTCTGATACAGCAATAAAGCCAAGCTTTGCCCTTACATTTTCCATCTTGCTAATAACTTCATCCAACTGTTCCTTAGTAATAACTTTATTGTCCACAAGATATTTTCCAAATAACTGACTAAACATACATATCTCTCCTTACTATATTATCACTATTCTAATTTTAATATATTCTAATTCATTCTTAATAAAATTTCAATTATTTATTAAGAAAAGTACAAAAAATGAGTACTGCAACCAAAAGGTCACAATACTCATATAAAAACTATATATCCTGTATATAATCTGTCAATTACTTAATGAGACTTTCTTTAATCTTAACAACTGCCTTATGAATGTTAACTGGTTCATCCATTGTGCAGTTAGGACGATGAATATCATTAGTAAAGAATACTGTGAATTCACCCGGATGTAATGTTACGAACTGCTCATTCTCTACATCTGCATAGAAAATATTATCCTTACCTGCTGGTTCTTCACCTGTAACACCTGGAAGAAGTGGTGCATATCCCTGTACTTCCTTTCCTGTGAAAAGGTACTGGATATCGATATAATTTCTATGGCTTTCTGCTCTCTTATTCTCAACTGGAGCTGTTGTCTGGTCCTGAATAAGTACAAAAATATTATCTCCGTCAAGCTCATATCTTCCCACTGGAAGCTCTGCTGTTTCTGGCTTAGCAAGAAACTCTAAAGCTGTAGCAATAGCTGCTGGATACTGATAATTGCCTTTCTTGGCATTAAGTGATGCATAAATCATTGTTAAAAACCCCTTTCGTGTCTTTTAAAAAATTTCTTATATAAACTGTAGCACTATATGATACAAGTTTCAACACTTTTCTAACAACTTTCCAACCTTACACAACAAAACACGGATATCCGCCATATCCAATCCTGAGATTGAACTACAGCATAACACCCGTGTCCTATTCTACTTATCTAATCAGAAGATTTTATTATTAATTATTATTCCTGAATAGCCTTAAATGCCTCATCAAGGTCTTCGATAATATCATCAATATTCTCTGTACCGATTGAAAGTCTGATTGTGTTAGGCTTAATTCCCTGGTCGAGAAGTTCTGCTTCGTTGCACTCTGAATGAGTTGTGCTTGCTGGATGTATAGCAAGTGACTTAACATCAGCTACATTTGCAAGAAGTGAGAATAACTCAAGATTATCGATGAACTTCTGTGCTTCTGCTGCTCCACCCTTGATTTCAAATGTGAAGATAGAACCACCACCGTTAGGGAAGTACTTCTTGTAAAGTTCCTGCTGCTCAGCATTAGTTGAGATAGATGGATGGTTAACCTTTTCTACTAATGGCTGATTCTTTAAGTACTGAACTACCTTTAATGCATTCTCAACGTGTCTTTCTACACGAAGTGATAATGTTTCAAGTCCCTGAAGGAAAATGAATGAATGTATAGGTGAAATTGTAGCACCTGTATCACGAAGAAGGATAGCTCTGATGTATGTAACAAATGCTGCTGGAGCTGTATCCTTTGCAAAGCTTACGCCGTGATATGATACATTTGGCTCTACTAACCATGGGAACTTATCTGCCGCTGCAACCCAGTCAAACTTACCGCTGTCTACGATTACACCACCAAGTGTTGTACCGTGTCCACCGATGAACTTAGTTGCTGAATGAACTACGATATCAGCACCATATTCGATAGGTCTTACAAGATAAGGTGTTGCAAATGTATTATCAACTACAAGTGGAATGTTGTGTGCGTGTGCAATCTTAGCTATTCTTTCGATATCAACTACTTCTGAGTTAGGATTACCAAGTGTTTCAATCTGGACTGCCTTTGTGTTAGGTCTGATAGCTGCTTCAATA
>OGYW01002312.1_pt1 | contig 14833 bp, 10 predicted proteins | sample 1576621 | NCBI WGS metagenome assembly OGYW01 (sample SAMEA3541528, study PRJEB24748) | human gut metagenome | biome: human gut; feature: human-associated habitat; material: faeces | place: China | collected 2012 | reverse complement strand
CGCTAAGTGGAATGAGCGGACGCCAGAAGGGAAAAGGCGCAAGCAGATGGCGCAGATGAATCTGGAAATAGTATCAAGGTTTCTTGCTGGGGAAGCGGGGAAAGGGGTGTTTGCCACGGCGCACGAAGGAGCAGCGCAGTACTGCCGCAAAGTGGACAAGCGTGAAATTCCGGTCTGTCCGATTTTAGGGGTCAATATTGCTGTCATCAACATGAATTGGCTGCTGAAATATTTGGCGCAGAATATTCATCAATTGCAGGGAGATTACATCTGCGTATCGAATGTACATACAACCGTCGTCAGTTACGAGGATGCGGACTACCGTGCCGTGCAGAACGGCGGTTTGATGGCGATTCCGGATGGCAATCCGCTGGCGCAGGAGGCGCGGCGGCGCGGGTATCCGCAGATTCAGCGGACAACCGGGCCTGACCTGATGATGGAGGTCTTTCGGCAGTCCACGGCACACGGCTGGCGGCATTATTTCTACGGCAGCACGCAGGAAGTGCAGGAGAAAATGATTACGCGCCTGCAGCAGGAGTATCCGGGGCTGATAATTGCGGGCACAGACGTGCCGCCTTTCCGCGAACTGACACCGGAGGAAGATGCGCTTGCCGTGGCACGCATCAATCAGGCGCAGCCGGATTTTGTGTGGGTCGGGCTGGGAGCGCCGAAGCAGGAGCGCTGGATGGCGGCGCACCAAGGGCGTGTGCACGGGCTGATGATTGGGGTCGGCGCGGGCTTTGATTTCTTTTCGGGCAACGTCAAGCGCGCCCCGTTATGGATGCAGAAGCACAGCTTGGAATGGCTCTATCGCCTGATGCAAGACCCGAAGCGGCTATTCCAGCGCTACTGGAGTACGAATCTGAAATTCATCTGGAACGCGGCCATCAGGAGAAAGTAAATGCAGCAAGCGACAAAACAGCCCGCTGTACTGCTGGTACACGACTATTATCAGGTTCCCGGCGGCGAGGATGTCGTTGTGGCGAACGAGAAGCACCTGCTGGAAACGCACGGTCACGCTGCGGCGCTGTATGCGCGGCGGAACGAGGAAATTTCGCGCATGGGAGCGCTGGAGAAAATCCGCAGTGCGCTGGGGATGTTTTTCAGCATCCGTACATACCGCGAGGTTCGACGGAGCATCCGCGAAAACCGGATTTCGCTGGTGCATGTGCACAACACGCTGCCGCTGATTGGCCCGGCAGTGTATTACGCGGCATTGCGCGAGGGCGTTCCCGTGGTGCAGACGGTGCACAACTTCCGCCTGCTCTGCCCGAACGCGCTTTTCTACCGCGACGGCCATATCTGCGAGGACTGCGTGAAAAAGGGACTGCACTGCGCGGTGAAGCACCGCTGCTACCGCGGCAGCCGCCTGCAGACGGTGCTCTGCGTGCTCAGCACACGTTTGCACCGCGCCCTCAAAACGTACAGCCGCCTGCATTACATCACGCTGACGGACTTCAACCGCCAGAAGCTGCTGGCGCTTGAGCAGATTCCGCCAGAAAACGTGTCCGTAAAGCCGAACTTTGTGGAACCGCCGGAGACGATTGTGCCATATGCGGCGCGCGAAAATCAGGTGGTGTACATCGGTCGGCTGGATGCGCTCAAGGGCATTCGGCTGCTGCTGGAAGCGTGGGCGCGCTACGAGCGTTCAGGCGGGGGCATGAAGCTGATCATCTGCGGTACAGGGCCGGAGGAAGCATGGTGCCGCGAATATCTGACGCGGGAAAAGCTGAAGCAGGCGGAGCTGCGCGGCTTTGTGCCAAATTCGGCGGCACGGGCGCTGATGGGGCAGTCCAAGGCGCTGATTCTGCCAACGCAGTGGTATGAAGGCTTCCCAATGACGATTGTGGAAGCCTTCAGCGCCGCCACGCCGGTGATTTGCTCGGATTTAGGCAACGCGGGTTCCCTGATTTCGGACGGCGTGACGGGCTTCAAGTTTCCGGCGGACTCGGCGGAACAGCTGGCACAGACGCTCAATCGGCTGCAGCACGCGGAATCTGTCAGCGAGGGCGCGCTGAAAACGTATCAGGAGAATTTCACGGCGGAAGCAAATTATCGTCAGCTGATGGCGATTTACAGCAAGGCGATGCAGAAAAGCGGCGAAAGGAACAAACCATCATGCGACTGATTGTGGCAGATGTACGGAGCACCAGCACAGACGGCATTGCCGCTGGGCATTATTTCACCGTCGCGCAGAATTATCTTGACCTGTTCGGCGCGGAGATGGATGTGCGCATTGCGGGCGGGCCGGTGTACGGCGACCGCTTCGGGAATAAGCTGATTCGTCTGCCGCATGATTACATCGTGGGCAGTTCGGCGGCGCGCAACAAACGCGCCGTGTTCCAGAACGTGCGCGCGCTGCTTCGGGAAGCGCAGGATGACGTGATTGTCCTCCAGTGCAGCGCCGTCGCAACAGCGTATCTGGGGCTTGCACTGTTCAAGAAGAAAGAAACGAGGGTCTACGCCATCCAGTACAGCACCGACGGTGTCAATTCGCTGCTGAAGCGGGGACTGTATGCGCTGTGCAGGCGGAAAATCAGCGGCATTATCTGCCCCAATGCAGCCATTGGCGCGGCGTACAGGCGGCCGATGTGTGTCGTGTCCGATTACATCAGCACAGGAACGATGCAGCCGCCTGTGCCGTATGCGCAGAAGCGCTATGATTTCGGCATGGTCGGGCTGATTACATCGGACAAGGGCGTCGTTGAGGCGGCAAAACAGCTGCGGAACACGCCGTATCGGGTGCTGATTGCGGGTCGGGTGCAGGAAGCGCCGCTGGAAACGGAGCTGCGGGCAGTCTGCGCGGGCGCAAAGAACATCGAGCTGCGGCTGGAATACCTGTCCGAAGCGGCGTATGACGAGGCGATTCGCCAATGCCGCTACTGCATCCTAAACTATTCGGAGAATTACTCCCTGCACAGCAGCGGCGTTGTGTTCGATATTCTCTTCCGGGGCGTGCCGATTGTGGGCAGCCGCTGCGGGACGCTGCAAATGGTGGAAGCAAACGAATTGGGCAAAACGGTATCCAGCATGGCGGATTTTGCGCCGGAAAGGCTGCTGGATGAGGCCGTGCATGACCGCTATGTGCGCAACATTGCGCGCTACTGCCAATCGCAGGCGCAGGAGCGGGAAAAGCTGCGGGATTTTCTGACGCGGGGCGCAGCGGAATAACCATGCCGCACAGCGCAGAGTGAAAGGAGGGGCTGAAGCGTGAAGGTCATGTGGATGGGGAATATTATCCTCCCTGCCATTGCGGAAAAAGAATCGCTTCCCCCGGTGTATATCGTGGGCTGGCTGGTCGGGCTGTCGCGGCGGCTGACGCAGCTGCCGGATGTGGCGCTGACGTATGTGTTTGACGCGCCGAAAGCGCTGACGGGCGAAGTGGACGGCTACCGCTATTACGGGCTTGTCAACCCCACACGCCCTACGCAGCGCTGCGGGGAAGCCTACACCCGACAGCTGGAGGAAATCCTGCGCAAAGAGCAGCCGGATGTCATTCACCTCTGGGGCACGGAAAATCAGCACACGCTGGCCATGGTTGATGCGGCGGAACACATGGGGATGCGCGAGCGGATTGTAATTTCCATTCAGGGGCTTCTGTCCATATACGCGGAGCATTATCGCGCTTATCTGCCGGAACACGTCTGCCACGGGCACACGCTGAAGGACTTGGTGAAGGGCAATATCGTCCGGCAGGAAGCAATCTACCGCCGCGTCGGGCAGTATGAACAGGAAGCCCTGCGCAGGGTGCAGCACGTTATCGGGCGCACCGACTGGGATGCTGCCTGCATGGCGGAGCTTGCCCCGCAGGCGGCCTATCATTTCAACAACGAAACGCTGCGGGACGAGTTCTACACCGGCGAATGGTCGCTGAACAGCTGCGAGCCGCACAGTCTCTTCTGCAGTCAGGCGCATGTGCCGCTCAAGGGGCTGCATCTCCTATTGCAGGCGCTGGCGATTGTCCGCAAGCGCTATCCCGATGTCAAGCTCTATGTGGGACGCAAGGACTATGGACGCATTCCGCCGCTTGCGCGCAATGCCTATGAACGGTACATCCACCGTCTGCTGCGCGAGAATGACCTCTACGGTCATGTTGTTTTTACCGGCAGCCTGAATGCACAGCAAATGAAGGAGCGGTATCTAAAAAGTCAGGTGTTTGTGCTGCCGTCGAGCATTGAAAACTCCCCCAATTCGCTGGGCGAGGCGATGCTGCTTGGCGTACCGTGCATTGCGTCGGATGTCGGCGGCGTGCGCTGTCTGATGACGCACGGCGTGGAAGGGCTGATTTATCCGGCAGACGACCCGCATTTGCTGGCGCATGATATCTGCGAGATGTTCGCGCATCCGGAAAAAGCGGCGCAGATGGCGCGCGCCGGGCGAGAACACGCTGGAAAAACGCATGATGCGCAGAAGAATCTGGAGATACTGCATCAGATTTATACGGAGATTGCACGATGAAAATCCGAATCACAAAGAACCATGTGGATGCACTCTGTGTGCTGATTGGCGTGCTGGGCATGGGTTCGCTGTATTTTCAGGTGCTGCGGATGCCGCTGATGGCAGCCATGCTGATTGCGTCGATTCTGCTGCTGACGCGGGCGCATCATCCGAAAATCAGCGTCCAGAATGTACGCCTGACGCTGCTTCTGACGGCGGCGCTGCTGCTGACGAGCTTCGTCAACCCGCAGAACGGCATCCACATCAACGATATTGTCATTTGGCTTTGCAACATCGGCTATGTGCTGGTTCTGCAAAGCTGCATCGGGTATCGGACGTATATGCGGCTGTATACCAAAGTCATGCTGGCAGAGGCGGCCATCAGCCTGATTTCCTTCGTCATCGGCGATTTGCTGTCGCTGCCGCTGCCGCTGCTGCACTACGAAGTTTCCAGCGTCAACGGATTTTATCTGACGCCTTATTTCACCTTAGGCTGGCTGAACATCCCGGTTTTCCACCGCAATGCGGGTATGTTCAACGAGCCGGGCAGCCACCAGATTTTCCTGAACTTCGCGCTGCTGTTCCTGATGAGCGACGAAACGCGCATGGGCATGAGCAAGAAGAAATACTGCTGGGCAATTGCGCTGCTGATCGTCACCATCCTCAGCACGCTGTCCACAACAGGCTTTATTTGTCTGGGCGTTGTGCTGCTGACGGTGGCCTTCCGCAAAAAGGGCGGGAAAATGGCGCGCAGCATCAAGATGGCGGCGTTCATTGGGCTGGTACTGCTGTTTGTCATCGAGTCTGCCACGGGCGTGGTGGAAAACAAGATTATCGGACGAAATTCCGGCGGTTCATTCTACACGCGGTGGAACGACACCTTCAGCGGCTTTGAAATCGGGCTGGAATCCCCCATTGCGGGGCAGGGCGTTTTCTCGGAGCGGAAGGCGGAAATTCTGCTGGAACACAGGGTGCAGAACATTTCCAATGGCTTTGCCGCCTTCGTCATGGATACAGGGTTGATTCTCCCGGCAGTTTGGCTGTGGCTGACGTACCGCGGTATCCGCACCAAATTTGCCAAGGCGCGTCTGCTGTATGTGCTGGGCGTTTTCCTGCTGTATTTCCTGTGCATCAACACGGAGGGCGTTTTCCTGAACATACTGTTTCTGGGACTGCTGGGCAAGTGGCAGCCGGAGGGCGCGGCGCAGGAGCAGACAGGCGAAACAGGCGGAGAGGAATCATGAACACAGCATCAAGGAGCGAAAACACAGCGCGCAACATCGGCGTGGGCGCAGTGCGGCAGGTGCTCACGCTGCTGCTGGCTTTTGCCGTGCGAACGGTGTTTGTGCGCCGGCTGGGCGCGGATTATACGGGTGTCAACGGGCTGTACAGCAACATTCTGGCCATGCTGTCACTGGCGGAACTTGGCGTTGGCAACGTGCTGGTGTACAGCTTGTACGCACCGCTGCACCGGGGCGACACGGGCGAAATCCAGCACCTGCTGGGCTATTATCGTCGCATTTACCGCCTGATTGCGCTGGCGGTAGCGCTGCTGGGCGCGGCGGTAATCCCCTTCCTGCCGCTCATCATCAGCAGTGAGCTGCCGATGGCGCAGCTGATCGTCTACTATGTGCTGTACCTGGCGAACTCCGTGGCATCCTATCTGGTCATCTACAAAACGACGCTGATTCAGGCCGACCAGAAGGCATATTTGCAAAACATGGTTTCCGCCGCGGCGCTGGTGTTGCAGTATACGGCGCAGATGGCGTGCCTGCTGATTTGGGGCAGCTATCTTGGCTATTTGCTGATTCAGATCGCCTGCACCCTCCTGCAGAACGCGGTGCTGAGCCATTTAGCGGATAAGATGTACCCCTTCCTGCGGGAAAAGCAGAAACACGAGCCGATGCACCGCAAGCAGGAGCTGAACGACAACATCCGCTCCATGTTTCTCTACAAGCTGGCGACAATACTCATCAACAACACGGACAACATTCTGATTTCCGTCATGCTGGGCACGGTGTTCGTCGGCTACTACTCCAACTACGCGTCGCTGACGACGTATGTGACGACATTCGTTTCCATCGTGATTACCGGCATTTCCGCCAGCTTGGGAAATCTGAATGCCGAGAAGAATTCGGAAAAGTCATACGCCATGTTCCGCAACCTGATTGTCCTCTTCGGGGCAATTACAGGCTTCTGCGTCGCCGCATACGGCGCGGTTGTGCAGGATTTCATCCCGATTTGGGTGGGCGAAGAATACCTGATGGACACAGGGACGGTGGCGGCGGTGCTGTTCACGTTCTACCTGAGCACCATCGTCGCGCCCGTGTGGATGTACCGCGAAACGCTGGGGCTCTTCCATCAAATGAAGTATGTTATGTTTATGACAGCGCTGGTCAACATCCTGCTGTCCATCCTGCTGGGGCACTTCTTCGGCGTGGCGGGCATCATCGGCGCAACAGGGCTGGCGCGGCTCTGCACCATCTTCTGGTATGAGCCGAAAGTGCTGTTCCATCGCACCTTCGGGCGCAGCGCTGCCGCGTATTTCAAGGCGCAGGGAGGCCTGCTGCTGCTCAACGGCGCGGTGATGGCGCTGTCGCTGCTGCTGTGCGCGCGGATGGGGCATACGCTGATGTGGATTATCCTCAAGGGCATCACCTGCGCGGCGGTGACAGCGCTCCTGTACACGCTGGCGCTGGGACGGACGGCAGAATACCGCTGGATGCTTGAAAAAGGGCGGAGTTTCTTGCGCAAATGGAGGAAGAAGGCATGATCGATCAGGAAATGCAGCACTGCCGTAAAATTGTGCGTTTTGACCCTACCATTTCAACAGCGAATCAGGGAGATTTCATCATCCGAAACGCCTGCGAGCATGTGCTGTACGACTGCTTTCCTGTGCAGCTGTCCGTCGCCGTGCCGGTTCGGGACAGGCTGTCGAAGGTATCGATGAAGCACGTCGGCAGTGCGGATTACGCATTTGTCTGCGGGACGAATCTGCTTTCCTCGGACATGCGCCGCCAAAGGATGTGGAATATCCGCCTGCGGGACGCGGTGATGATGCGCTGCGGCGATTTGCACAAGCGGGAGCTGCTGAATTTCCGCCTGATTCGTGAGAAATTTCAGCGCACGCATATCATTTTGCTGGGTGCGGGGTGGTATCAATATCAGGACGAGCCGACAGGGTACACGAAGCGGATTCTAAAAGCGCTGCTGGATGGGCAGTACCTGCACGCGGTGCGCGACGAATACACGCGCCAGCGCCTGCTGAAGCTGGGCATCACGAACGTGCTGAATACGGCGTGCCCGACAATGTGGGGGCTGACAGACGACAAATGCGCGCAGATTCCGACGCACAAGGCGGAGCGCGTCGTGACAACGCTGACGGACTACCGCAGCAGCCCGGAGCAGGATGCGCAGATGCTGACCATGCTGCAAAAGCACTATCGCGAGGTGTATGTGTGGCTGCAAGCAGTTGAGGACTACGCCTGCCTGCGCCAAATGGATGCGCGCGTGACGCAGAATTTGCACCTGATTCAGCCGAATCTGCGAGATTACACAGCGCTTTTGGCGTCAGGCGGGATTGACTACGTTGGCACGCGGCTGCACGGCGGCATCCACGCAATGAACATGGGCTGCCGAAGCCTGATCCTGGCGGTAGACAACCGCGCAAGTGAAATCGCGAAGGACACGAATCTGCCCGTCCTGCCCCGCGGCGGGAATTTGGATGTGCTGGAGGAGCGCATCTGTTCCGCATGGGAGACGCAAATTGATTTGCCGACCACGGCAATTCGGCAATGGAAAAATCAGTTCCGCGAGACAGATGCAGAGAAAGTGCCTTGATTTTCGTATAAAATGCGGCTTTCTGCGCGGTAAGTATTGACAGGCGACTTGTAATTTGTTACAATATAGCTGGAATTGGGAAAGAGATTGCTATATCCACCGGAAGCACTGCAGCTCGCCGCGAAAAGAAAATGGAAAGCAGCAGTCTCTTGCCACTGGCACAACCATACGTCGTGCCGGAAGATTGCACGGAACAAGGAGTGAGGACGATGAAGGACAAAAAGTGGATGCGAAAGGCATTGTCTTTCCTGCTGGCTGTATTCATGGTGACGGGCAGTATGGGAACAGTGCTGACGGCGGCTGCAGAAGAGCCGGAAACTCCGCCGACGGAAACGGTTGAGGTCGTGCCGACGGAAGCACCCGAAGTGACGGATGTTCCCGAAGCAACGGAAATCCCCGAAGCGACGGATGTTCCCGAAGCAACGGAAATCCCCGAAGCGACGGATGTTCCTGAAGCAACGGAAATCCCCGAAGCGACGGATGTTCCCGAGGTAACGGAAGCGCCCGAAATCGTGGACGAAGCAGCCGTAGATTACAGCCGCTCCGTGCTGGATAACGAGTTCTTTGACTCCGGCTTTGCCGCGACGTTCAGCAGCGCACAGCTGTACCTGAATCCGACGGGCGATGAGCTGGTTGGTCGTGTAACCGGCGTGGTGTATGTGACGCATCGTCCGCAGAAGGGTCAGCTGAATGAACGGATTTCCATCTGCGTGTATGACCAGACGGCTGGCGTTGCATATGGCTATCTGGCGGCGGATGCAGTGCATCCCGTGCCGGAAGAGGGCATTGAGAATCAACGTCACACCGGTGTTTTCGCGAGCGGCGTGGAAATGCCCAGTGCCCTGCTGGTGCTTGCGGCTGCGACGGAAGAACCCGTGCCGACCCCTGCACCCACGCCCGTGCCGACCGAAGAACCCGCTGTTGAGCCGACTGAGGAACCCGTTGTCGTGCCGACCGAAGAACCCGTTGTCGTGCCGACCGAGGAACCTGTTGTCGTGCCGACCGAGGAACCTGTTGTCGTGCCGACCGAGGAGCCCGCTGTCGTGCCGACCGAGGAACCCGCTGTCGTCCCGACCGAAGAGCCCGCTGTCGTCCCGACCGAGGAACCCGCTGTCGTGCCGACCGAGGAACCCGCGTCGACCCCCGCGCCTACGGACGTGCCAGATGACCTCGAAAACATCGACCGCGCGGATGTGATTATTCCGGGCAAACCGACGTTCGAAATGGACAAGGCGACGGCGGAGCTGGGCGAGAATATCACCTTCACCATCCACACGAAGAACGCCACCAAGATTTTGATGTACATTGACGGCAGCGTCAACCGCTACATCTACGACGTGCCCACTGACACATCGACGCTTACCATGTCCTTCTCCTCGATGGGGAGCAACGGGGGCAAGCGTACCATCGCGTTCCAAGCCTACAACGGCAATACGCCCGGCGAAAAGTCTGATGTACAGACGATTACGCTGACAAAGCCGTCTGTCAAGCCGCAGGTAACGGTAAAGAATATCGACAAGACGACCGTGGGTCTGGGCGAGAACATCACCTTCACCCTGAGCATCAAGAACGCCACGAAGGTGCTGATGTACATCGACGGCAGTGTCAACCGTCGCTTCGAGGACATCACCCCCGATATGACGGAATACACCTTCACCATGTCGTTCTCGTCGCTGGGAAGCAATGGGGGCAAGCGCGCCATTGCGTTCCAAGCCTATAACGGCACGACGGCGGGCGAAAAGACCTCCGAACGTGTTGTGACTGTCGCAAATGAAAGCCCGAACAAGCCGACCGTGACCAGCTGGAGTTTGAACAAATCTACGGTTGATTTGAACGAAACCATCACCTTCACCATCAACACCAAGAACGCAACGAAGATGCGTGTCTACATTGATGGCAAGCTGAACCGCTACATCTACGACGTGAAGGACGGCGCGACGACATTCCAGATGTCCTTCTCGACGCTCGGTTCAAACGGCGGCGTGCGCACGGTGGCGTTCCAGCCCTACAACGGCAGCACGCCCGGCGCTATGTCCGACACCAAGACGATTACCATCAGCGTGGCGAACAAGCCGCGGGTTGAGCTGCTGAAAATCAGCAATCCGAACGCGACGCTGGGCGAAAATATCACCTTCACCCTGCGCATCAAGAACGCCACGAAGGTGCTGATGTACATCGACGGCAGTGTCAACCGCCGCTTCGAGAACATCACCCCTGATATGACGGAATACACCTTCACCATGGCGTTCTCTTCGCTGGGGAACAACGGGGGCAAGCGTACCATTGCGTTCCAAGCCTACAACGGCGCAGTCGGCGGCGACAAGACCACCGCAACCACCATTTCCCTGACGAGTGGTTCGTCTGCTGCCCCCGTGATTGCGAATGTCAAGATTGACAAGACGACCGCGGTGCTGGGCGAGCAGATTAAATTCACTGTTTATCTGGACAACGCGACGAAACTGCTGATGTATGTCGACGGGCAGGTGAACCGCCGCTTTGAGGACGTAACGACCAGCATGTCGAAGTACGAGTTCACGATGTCGTTCTCGTCGCTGGGGAATAATGGCGGCGTCCGTACGATTCAGTTCCAGCCTTACAACGGCACGACGGCGGGCGAAAAGTTTAAGGCGTACACGATTACACTGACGACGACCGTGGTCAACAAGCCGGAAGTCGTCAACTTCACCATGAATCCCAGCCGCGTGAAGCTGAATGTGCCGGTGACGTTCACGGTCAACACCAAGAACGCGACGAAAGTCGTCCTGTATGTGGACGGCAAGGCGAACACCAGCTACCCGACGACTGGCGATGTGACGGTTATCGAGCGCGCCTTCGCTTCGCTGGGCAACGGCAACGGTGTCCGCACGCTTCAGTTCAAGCCCTACTACGGAACGACCGCTGGCGAGCTTTCCCCGGCGCAGTCCCTGACGCTGTATGTGACCGACGATCCGCTGACCGTGACCGTTCCTGCCGCGAAGCAGGGCGACGACCTGACGGTGACGTGGACGGCTGCTGGCGGCGCAGCGAAGTATCAGCTGCTGCTGACCACGCCGGATGGCACGGCTGCGCTGCTGGGCGAAACGGCGGCGCTGAACTACACGGTGCCGGGTCTGAAGCTGCTGCAGCCGGGCGACTACACCATCACGATTAAGGCGCTGTCCGGCAATACGGAGCTGGAATCTGTCAACAAGGCATTCACCGTGACAGGCGACTTCGTGTTCGCGGTTCGTGACGACTCGACTGGCATTGTGGTCGTCAAGTACAACGGCACGGCATCGACGCTGACCGTTCCGAACACGGTAGCGGGTCTGCCGGTGGTGGAAATCGGCGCGCAGGCGTTTGAGGGCAACACGAAGCTCAAGAGCGTAACCCTGCCCGCGACGATTGAAATCATTGGCCGCCGCGCGTTCGCGGAATGCAAGAACCTGCTGGAAGTCAAGTAAAAATTCATAGGAATTACGAAAGCCGGGGGGTGCTGGTAAGGCAGTCCCCGGCTGTTTTGTGCTTCATACGATTTTTTCAATTCGCCTGCGTTATCTGCTTGCCCTTTTCTCCTGCTCCATTTTCCACAATTCTTCCACCGAAAACTCCGCATGGCAGTTCGGGCAGGAAAAATACGGATTGCGGAAGTCAACTGTGCCAATCATCTTGCCGTCTTCCGTGGAAAAATCGTAGTTCTTTGCTTCTTCGGAACGGGAGTTCACCAAATGATGCGCCGTTTCCACTGTGAGTGCTGCCTTGCAATGCGGGCAGAAATGCTTCTTCATGAACACAAAGATAGGATGCGTGACGGTGTACTTGATATTTTTCATCAGGACAGCCTCCTTCCCCCTTGATTGTAGCAAAAGCAGCAGATTTTCTATTCCCCTGGAAATAATAACGCCAAAATCCCCCGGAAGCCCATACTTCCGGGGGACAAACTATCTTATTCCGCCTTTGCGCTTTCTCTTGTATAATTCAGCAGTCCGCCATAGAGGATGCAGCCCTGCTGGCGCGCGGTCAGCGGCATCAGCACAATGTAATCCTCGTCCTTCGTGTCGTTATGCAGCACAAACGTGTCGCTGCCGCTTTCCACCGTCTCGCGGACGTTCGGCAGGCTCAGCGTGTCGCCCTGCGCGATGCGGTCGTAATCCGCCTCATTCTGGAACGTCAGCGGAAGAATGCCATTGTTGATAAGGTTCGCCTGATGGATGCGGGCGAACGACTTCGCGACGACGGCGCGGATGCCCAGATACAGCGGGACAAGCGCGGCGTGTTCGCGGCTCGACCCTTGCCCGTAGTTCATGCCCGCAACAAGGATGCCGCCGCCTTCCTTCTTCGCGCGCGCCGGGAACGTCGCGTCCACGGGGGTCAGGCAGAAGTCCGACAAGTACGGCACATTCGAGCGGAACGGCAGGAGCTTCGCGTCCGACGGTGCAATGTGGTCGGTGGTGATGTTGTCCTCCATCTTCAGCAGCACCTTGCCGGAAATCGCATCCGCCAGCGGCTTGCCCAGCGGGAAGGGCTGAATGTTCGGGCCGCGGACAACCTCCACCGTGTCCTCTTCGCCCGGCGCGACCGGGGGAATGACCAGATTGTCGTTGACGGTGTACGTCTCCGGCATCGGGATGTCGAGGTCAATGTCAAGGCAGCGCGGATCCGTCAGCACGCCAGTCAGCGCCGTGACAGCCGCCGTCTCGCAGGAGACCAGGTAAATACCGGCGGACTTTGTGCCGCTGCGGCCGTAGAAATTGCGGTTGTTCGTGCGAACGGAGACAGCGTTCGTGCGCGGCGACTGCCCCATGCCGATGCACGGCCCGCAAGCGGATTCCAGAATGCGCGCGCCCGCCGCAATCATGTCCGCCAAAGCGCCGTTGCGTGCCAGCATCGTCAGCACCTGCTTCGATCCGGGGCCGATGACAAGGCTCACGTCCGGGTGCACAGTCTTGCCCTTCAAAATCCGGGCGACGCGCATCATGTCGGTATAGGAAGAGTTCGTGCAGGAACCGATAAACACCTGATCGACCTTAATCGGGCCGCACTGCTTGACGGTTTCCACGATGTCAGGCATATGGGGCTTCGCGACGAGCGGCTCAAGCGCGGTCAAATCAATGTCGAGGATTTCGTCATACGCCGCATCCGGGTCTGCGGACAGCGGCACGAAGTCCTGCTCACGCTGCTGCGCTTTGAGGAACGCATGGGTGACTTCATCCGACGGGAAGATAGAGGTCGTCGCGCCGAGTTCCGCACCCATGTTCGTAATCGTCGCACGCTCCGGGACACTCAACGTTTTCACGCCGTCGCCGATGTACTCCATCACCTTGCCGACGCCGCCCTTGACGGTCAGCCGGCGCAGGACTTCCAGAATAATGTCCTTCGCCGCAACGCCGTAGGACAGCTTGCCATGCAGGCGCACGCCGACGACACGCGGGCACGCCAGATAATACGCGCCGCCGCCCATCGCGACCGCAACATCCAGTCCGCCCGCGCCGATGGCAAGCATCCCGATGCCGCCGCCCGTGGGCGTATGGCTGTCCGAGCCGAGCAGCGTGTAGCCCGGCACGCCGAAGCGCTCCAGCTGTACCTGATGGCAGATGCCGTTGCCGGGCTTGGAGCAGTAAATGCCATGCTTTTTCGTCACCGTTTGGATGTAATAGTGGTCATCCGCGTTTTCAAAGCCAGTTTGCAGCGTGTTATGGTCAATGTACGCCACGGACTTCTTTGTCTTGACACGCTTAACGCCCATCGCCTCGAACTGCAGGTACGCCATCGTACCGGTGGAATCCTGCGTCAGCGTCTGGTCAATGCGGATGGAGATTTCCGAGCCGGGAATCAGTTCACCGCTGAGCAGGTGCGCGGACAGGATTTTCTGGGTCAGATTCATCGCCATGAGGAAAGGACTCCTTTCATAATATGCACAATGCCCAAACGGGCAGAAACAGCCGAATGAACAGCTTCATGATACAGGATTCGGCGCGGTGCGTCAATGCTTTCGGGCGGAAAGAACACAAAAAGCGCAGGCTATGAAAAACTCGCCGGATGTTTTAGACATACAGCCTCTTGACAACAAAGCTCCTATATGGTATTATTTGAAGTAAACTACTATATAGGAGCATTTGCATGAAAATGAACGGCGGATTTCTTGTTACCAAAATAAAACAGCTTGGAGACCGGATCTTTGAGAAGATTCTCAGCGAAAAGAATATTGATGCGTTCAATGGAGCCCAGGGGCGCATTCTTTATGTGCTGTGGCAGGAGGATGGTATCTCAATCAGATCACTCTCGACTAAATGCGGATTAGCGATAACATCTCTTACGACGATGCTGGAAAGAATGGAAAATCAAGGGCTGATAAGCCGCGTTCAGTCTGAAACTGACAAAAGGAAAACCCTCCTGTTTCTGACCGAGAAAGCACATGCCTTAAAGGGCGAGTACGATTCTGTATCTGATGAGATGGGCAGTATTTACTACAAAGGTTTTTCAGAGGAAGAAATTACCCGGTTTGAGGAATGCCTCGACCGCATCAGAAAGAATCTTGAGGAGTGGCAGAAGTCATGAGTATTTGTATCAAAGATCA
>OGYW01002311.1_pt1 | contig 14835 bp, 9 predicted proteins | sample 1576621 | NCBI WGS metagenome assembly OGYW01 (sample SAMEA3541528, study PRJEB24748) | human gut metagenome | biome: human gut; feature: human-associated habitat; material: faeces | place: China | collected 2012 | reverse complement strand
CCAAGTACAACGGCTACAAGGCCTACGGCCCGGATGGCTGCCAGATGACCGATGATGCTGCTGCCATCGTGTACGATGAGATCCAGAAGACGGATGTGCTGACCGGTGCAAAGTACATCTCCTTTGCCGAGGGCGTGGAGCAGGGCCTGATCCGCTTTGTGGGCGACGACTGCAAGAAGGCACTGTATGATGCCATTGAGGCCCGTCAGGTGCGCCCGGGCCTGTGCAAGACTGCCGGCCTGAAGCTGGTGTACAGCCCGCTGAATGGTTCCGGTCTGGTGCCTGTCACTCATGTGCTGAACGATATAGGCATCACCGATATCACCATCGTGCCCGAGCAGGAGTACCCCAACGGCTACTTTACCACCTGCTCCTACCCGAACCCCGAAATTTTCGAGGCTCTGAAACTGGGTCTGGAGCTGGCAACCAAGACTGGTGCCGATCTGATGCTGGCCACCGACCCCGATGCCGACCGCGTGGGCATTGCCATGAAGTGCCCGGATGGCAGCTATGAGCTGGTATCCGGCAACGAGATGGGCGCTCTGCTGCTGGATTACATCTGCGCAGGCCGCATCGAGAAGGGCACCATGCCCAAAAACCCGGTGGCAGTCAAGTCCATCGTATCCACTCCTCTGGCCGATGCCATTGCCGCACACTACGGCGTGGAAATGCGCAGCGTGCTGACCGGCTTCAAGTGGATCGGCGACCAGATCGCAAATCTGGAAGCTGCCGGTGAGGTGGACCGCTTCATCTTTGGCTTTGAGGAAAGCTACGGCTATCTGGCCGGCCCCTATGTGCGTGATAAGGATGCCGTCATCGGTTCCATGCTGATCTGCGAAATGGCCGCTTACTACCGCAGCATCGGTTCCTCCATCAAGCAGCGTCTGGAAGAGATCTATAAACAGTATGGCCGCTACCTGAACAAGGTGGACAGCTTCGAGTTCCCCGGCCTGACCGGCATGGAGAAGATGGCTTCCATCATGCAGAAGCTGCGTGATAACCCGCCCGCCGAGCTGGCTGGCCACAAGGTGGTCAAGGTGACCGACTACAAGAAGCCCGAGGAGACCGGCCTGCCTGCAGCAAACGTGTTGATCTACAGTCTGGAAAACGGTGCGACCGTTGTGGTGCGTCCCTCCGGCACTGAGCCGAAGATCAAGACCTACTTCACCACTCTGGGCAAGGATCTGGCTGAAGCACAGGCACAGAAGGATGCTCTGGCTGCTGCCATCGAGCCGATCCTGAAGTAAACTCCATCAAGAACAAGTTTGTGCCCCTCTGCTGTGTGCAGAGGGGCATTTTTGCTGTAGAATATTGGTTGCAGTTTGGGAAGTTATACGCTATAATAAAATATGGCTTACTATAGGAATCGGGCAGGTGAAGAAATTGGAAAAGAGAGTATCCGCAGTACTGGTGGCGGCGGGGTCTTCCACACGCATGGGCTTTGACAAGCTCAGCTTTGATCTGGGCGGCGAGACCGTGCTGCACCGCAGCATCCGCGCGTTTGAACAGGACCCGCTTGTCACGGAGATCGTGCTGGTGGCCGGTAAGAACCGCGCCTTTGTGGAGCAGCAGGCAGCAGACTGCACAAAGCCTGTGCAGATCGTAACGGGCGGCACCACCCGCGCCGAGAGCGCAAAAAACGGCGTGCTGGCGGCAGCAGGGGAGCTTGTGGCAGTGCACGACGCGGCAAGACCCTTCGTCAGTCAGGCCGTTATCACAGCAGCGCTGGAAGCAGCGGCCCGGTGCGGCGCAGCTGCACCTGCCGTACCGGTAAAGGATACCATCAAGGCTGCAGCGCGCGGCAACGGAAAGACCGTGCCGGATGCCTGCCTTGTGTACACAACGCCCGACCGCAGCACCCTGTATGCGGTGCAGACCCCTCAGTGCTTTGACCGCGCAGAGTACCTTGCTGCGCTGGAAGAGCTGGATGCCGAAAAAGCCCGCCTTGTCACCGACGACTGCAGCCTGTTCGAGCTGACCGGCCGCGCCGTGCAGCTGACGCAGGGCGATTACGCCAATTATAAGATCACGACCCGCGAGGACTTGCCCCGCCCGGAACAGAAAGAGGAACACAAAATGCGCATTGGACATGGTTATGACGTGCACCGTCTGGTGGAAGGCCGCAAGTTGATTCTGGGCGGCGTGGAAGTGCCTTTTGAAAAAGGCCTGCTGGGCCACTCGGATGCAGATGTGCTGGCCCATGCGGTGATGGATGCTGTGCTGGGTGCCGCTGCGCTGGGGGATATCGGCCAGCATTTCCCGGATAATGACCCGGCCTACTCTGGTGCCGACAGCCTGAAGCTGGCCCGCCGTGTGGCCGAAATTTTAAAGGAGCACGGCTTCCGCATTGAAAATATCGACGCGACGCTGTTGTGTCAGCGGCCCAAGCTTGCGCCGTACATTCCGGCCATGCGCCAGAATCTGGCCGATGCCTTCGGCCTGCCGGTGGATGCCGTGAGCGTAAAGGCCACCACCGAGGAACATCTGGGCTTTACCGGCGAGGGGCTGGGCATTGCCGCCCACGCCGTTGCCCTGATCGAAACACTGTAAACGGGAGCGTGTACCAATGACTCTGAACGCGATCATTGCAAATTTCCAGACCTTCAAACTGGTCGATTTGCTGGATATCATCATCATTTCCTTCCTGATTTACCAGCTGCTGGGCATTGTCAACCGCACCCGCGCCGGCCAGCTGTTCAAGGGCGCGCTGCTGGTGATGGCAGTTTATCTGGTGGCCAACACCCTGAATATGCGCACGGTGACCTGGCTGCTGAACTCACTGCTGCAGGTGGGCCTGCTGACGCTGGTGGTGTTGTTCCAGCCGGAGATCCGCCGTGCACTGGAGCGCATGGGCCAGACCGACCAGTGGGCTGCCAAGCTGTTCAATGTCAAGGGCCGCTACAACGACCCCAGCCTCAAGGGCGCATGGCGCAGTGCCATCATTGCCATCTGCGATGCGGCAGAGCGCTTTTCTGAGACCAAGACCGGTGCACTGATCGTGCTGGAACGCCACACGAACCTTTCGGAGATCGTGCGCACTGGCACGCCGGTGAACAGTGCGGTCAATCTGGAAGTGCTGGGCACCATTTTCTACGAGGGCACGCCCCTGCACGATGGTGCTGCCATCATTGAGAATGGCCGCATCAAAGCCGCGGGCTGTGTGCTGCCGCTTTCCAACAATCTGGATCTTGGCAAGGATATGGGCACCCGTCACCGCGCCTGCCTTGGCATTGCCGAAAATTCCGATGCAATTGCCATCGTGGTCAGCGAGGAGACCGGCATCATCTCCATGGCAAAGAACGGCGTGCTGATCCGCCATTTTGACCGCCAGACCCTGTATACCCGTCTGGTGGATGAGATGATCCCTAAGGAGACCACCACCGAAAAGACGACGGTCAGCGGCTGGCGCGGTCAGCTGGACCGTCTGTGGAAATGGGTCAGCCAGAAGGAGGACGATGCGCAATGAACAACGAACCCAACAAGAAAAATGGCGCAAAGCCGGCGGTCGCCCATAAGAAAAACATTCTGGACGACCGCCGCATCCGGCTGGCACTTTCGGTGCTGGGTGCCATCGTTGCATGGATGGTGGTCACCATCATCGTGCAGCCCGGCACCAGCAACACCATCTACAATGTGCCGGTGGATTATACCTACGATTCCGCTGCTTACACCTCCCGGGGCCTGAGCATCGTCAGCGCTGAGGATAAGACCGTGAACCTGAAGATCTCCGGCGACGGCTACACCATCGGCGGGCTGACGGCTTCCGACTTTGTGGTCTACCCGGATTTTTCCAGCGTACGCGACAGCGGCGAAAAGACCCTGCGCCTGCTGGTACGCGGTGCCAACGGCCTGCTGAACGGTGTGACCGTGACCATGGAAGGCAATGACAACACGGTGGATGTGGTGTTTGACGTGGTGGAGGAAAAGACCCTGCCCGTTACCATTACCACCAACTACCTGACCATCGCGGACGGTTATATCCTTTATAGTACGGATGTTTCCAAGGAGAATATCACCCTTTCCGGCCCCAGCAGTGAGCTGGATAAAGTTGCTACCTGCACAGCAGAGGTGACCTACAGCGGCGAACTGACCGAGTCCATCACGCTGAACACGCCGCTGCGCTTCTATACCTCCGGCGGCAAGGAAGTCAAGTTTGAGTACACGGAGCTGGAAGAGAACAGCGTGGATGTGACCTTGCAGGTGTACAAGATGGCAACGCTGCCGGTGGACGTGAATTTCATCAATGCACCGCGTGATTTTGATGATTCGATGCTGGTATATGCACTCAGCCGCAAGCAGCTCAAGGTGGCAGGTCCGGCAGCTAAGATCGATATGCTGTCCACGCTGCCCATCGGCAATATCGACCTTTCCACCTTTACACTGAACAAGAGCTATGAGCTGCCCATCGACCTGCCCGCAGACATCTATCTGCTGGATAACATTTCCACCATAACGGTCAGCTTTGACTGCTCCAATCTGGGAACCAAGACCATGAACCTGCCCAATACCTGCGTGCAGGTGGTCAACCTGCCCTCTACCTACCAGCTGACGGTGCAGACCGAACGCCTGATGAATGTAACGCTCTGCGGCCCCAAGGGCGCGATCGAAACGCTGACCCCGGAGCAGGTGGTCATTGAGATCGATGCCGAGGATTTCTCGGTGGCGACCGGCGAGCAGAACATTGCCTGCCGCCTGTATGTGCCCTCCAACGGCAAGATTTTTGCACTGGGCAGCTATGTGCTGCAGTGCCGCATCGAAAGCAACTGAAACAAAAAGGAACACACGATAACATGATTCTGGTTCGCAACATCCGTCTGCCGCTCTCTGCCGGAGAGCCGCAGGCATTTGAAAAAGCCCTGCACGCTGCCCGCATCCCGCGCGGAAAGGTGCAGCATCTGGGCGTGGCAAAGCTCTCGGTGGATGCCCGCCACGGCCAGCCCAAGCTGGTGTATACCGTGGCTGTCACCCTGAAAGAACCTGCCGAGGAAGCGGCTTTTGCAGCCCGCTGTGGTGATGCTTCTCTGCAGCAGAAGGTGGATTTTTCGGTGCAGAATGGCATCCAGCCACTGGCACATCGGCCTGTGGTGTGCGGCCTTGGCCCGGCGGGCCTGTTTGCAGCGCTGCTGCTGGCCCGGCAGGGCTATCAGCCCATTGTGCTGGAGCGCGGCCCGGCGCTGGACGAGCGCGTAAAGGCGGTGGAACATTTTTCTGCTACCGGCGAACTGGATGTGAATGCGAACATTCAATTTGGCGAGGGCGGTGCCGGTACCTTTTCGGATGGCAAGCTGACCACCCGCATCGGCGATGAGCTGTGCGGTTTTGTTACCGAGGTGTTCCTGCAGCACGGTGCGCCGGAGGAGATCGCCTGGAAGCAGAAGCCCCATGTGGGCACCGACCTGCTGCGCGGTGTGATCACCTCTATCCGCAAGGAGATCGAAGCTCTGGGCGGTGAGGTGCATTTCAACACGGCCCTGACCGGCTTTGAACAGAAAAATGGTCAGCTCACCGGCATTTTTACAACAAATGGCACCTTTGCCTGCGAAGCTTTGGTGTTCGCGGTGGGCCACTCGGCCCGCGATACCTTCGGGATGCTGATGGACGGCGGCCTGCAGCTGGAATGCAAGCCGTTCAGTGTGGGATTCCGCGCCGAGCATCTGCAGAGTGAGATCGAAAAGAGCTTATATCACGAGGCTGCCGGGCATCCGGCTCTGCCGCGGGGCGAGTATCAGCTCTCCCAGCATGTGGGGGAGCGGTGCGTTTACACCTTCTGCATGTGCCCCGGCGGGCAGGTGGTGGCATCGGCCAGCGAGGAAGGCCGTGTAGTGACCAACGGCATGAGCTTCCACGCCCGCAATGGCAAAAATGCCAACGCGGCCGTGGTGGTGAGCGTGGGCGGCAAGGACTTTGCAGACGATCCGCGCCGGGCCATCGCGTTCCAGCGGGAGCTGGAAGCCAGAGCCTACGCCGCTGGGCGCAGTGCAGGGGAGTATGCCGCTCCGGCAGAGAACATCCAGAGCTTTCTGGAAGGGCGCGGCCAGCTGAACATTGGACGCGTGCAGCCTACCTATGACCGCGGCGTTGCTGCGGCAGACCTCGGCGCACTGCTGCCGCAGGAGCTGGCCGAAACGCTGCGGGCGGGCCTGCGCGCCTACGAGCGCAAAATTGCGGGTTATACCGCGCCGGAAGCGATCCTTACGGGTCTTGAGACCCGCACCAGCAGCCCGGTGCGGCTGAAGCGGGAAGAAAATTTTGAATGCACCCAGCTGGCAGGTCTGTATCCCTGCGGCGAGGGTGCCGGATATGCGGGCGGCATCATGAGCGCCGCCGTGGATGGCCTGCGGGTGGCCCGCGCCATCATCAGCCGGTATGCACCGGCAGAAGGGTGAGAAGAATTTGATGAACGATCGTGAAAAGGATACAATGAGAGAGAATGAGGGCCGTCAGGTGCAGCAGGAGCTGGAAAACCAGCTGCGCGCCTTTGGCGATACCGTGTCGGATGCCTTTGCCCATGGCTTTGAGGGCAAAGGGGAGGACATTGGCGACCGCGCCTATGGTGTGGGCCGTGCGGCGGTGAATGCTGCAAACTTTGGCCTTGGCGAAGCGGCAAAGGCGTTCCGCAGCAGCCGGGAGGAATACTATCGCAGCCGCCAGAATGCGCAGAATACGAAACAGGGCTTGAATGAGGACAATATCAACGCGCAGGCCGCAGGTGTTTCCGGCTGGTTCCGGCAGATGTTCGGCAAGGCAGAGACGACCCCGGCAGACGAGATCCGCGCCAGTGCCAAAAAGCGCTACAGCGCAGGCTGCGCATTGCTGGCAGTCGGCATCACGTTTACGGTGATCTTTGGCATCACGGCGGTTTCCTGTCTGGGTGCGGCGGGCCTGTTTACGCCCAATGCGGCGGTTCTGCAGGCTCTTCTGCAGGACAGCTTTATGGCTGAAAATGCTGCAGCCATGGGCAGCTTTGCGCTGGGGGCGGTGCGGATCACCGGCTGGTGCTTTGCGGCTGTCACCGCCGTGTTCGTGTGGATGATCACTGCCGGTGCGTCCCGCCTGAAGGCCAGCAAGACGCTGCTCCGTCTGGCCGAGGCAGCAGAAGGCTTTGACTGCAAAAAGGGCCTGCCGCTGGAAGCCGTGGACGAGAAAAAGGCCCGGGCACTCAAGCGGGTGCGCAGATTCATCCGCAATGGCTGGCTGAGTGCATGGGTGGACGAAAAAGCGGAAAAGCTTTACCTGACTGCTGAGGATTACCGTGCCGCGCAGGAGGCTGCCGCAGCCTCCAAGGCACCGCCGCAGCCGGAACCGGAGGCAGAAAAAACAGACGATGTGCCGCTCAATCTGGAAACGGCGCGCCGCTTTGCCGCCGTGTTGCAGCAGGAAAAACAGCTGATGCAGGATGCGCAGGGCCGCGAAGAGCTGGACCATATGCAGACCACCACCACTGCCATCTGTGACTGGCTGGAAGCACACCCGGAAAGCCTGCCCAAGGCCCGCCGCTTTGCGGAATACTATATCCCCACCACCCTCAAGCTGCTGCACACCTACAACGATGTGCAGGGCCAGCAGGGCGAAAACGCCGAGACCATCCGCCGCGATATCGCAGGCATCCTTCACACGCTGAATCAGGCCTACGACACCCTGTATGATACGCTGCTCTCGGATGTAGCGATGGATGTCTCTTCTCAGATCGCCGCCCTGCAGGGAATGCTGGCCAACGACGGCCTGACGGGAGGAAATTTTGAATGACCTACCGTGCATGGAATCTGAAGCCGCTGGACCGTGCCGCGCTGCGGGAGCTGACGCAGGCGATTGCGGAGCAGGCCACCGAAGAACTGGAATATAACGCACAGAACGACGAGCCGTGGAGCGAGCAAAAATATGCGGCCGCCCTTGCCGCCCAGCAGAAGGAAAATGCCCTGTTGGCGGGCGTGCTGACGGCACGCGGCATCACCGACCCTACCGAAGCACTGACCCTGCTTGCCGGTGAGGAAGAATTGAGCGACCCTTCGCTGCTCACCGATATGGACAAGGCCTGCGAGCGCATCTGGCGGGCCATTGACGAGGGCGAGACCATTGTGGTGTTCGGCGATTATGACGTGGACGGCGTGACGGCCACGGCCCTGCTGTACCAGCATCTCAAGGGCATGGGGGCTACCGTAAAATGTATGCTGCCCAGCCGCGAGGGCGACGGCTACGGCCTTTCGCGCAATGCCATCCGTTCCATCCACGATAAGGGCTGCAAGCTGATCGTGACGGTGGATAACGGCATTTCTGCTGTGGAAGAAGCCGATTATGCCGCTGAACTGGGCATTGACCTGATCATTACCGACCATCATCTGCCGCCGGAAACTCTGCCCAAGGCCATTGCCGTGGTAGACCCCCGTCGTGAGGACGACACCAGTCCCTTCAAGGGCCTGTGCGGTGCGGGCGTGGCATTCAAGCTGTGTGCCGCACTGGATGGCTGCCCGCCGGAAGAAATGCTGGACTACTGCGGCGACCTTGCCGCTGTGGGTACTGTGGCGGACGTGATGCCGCTTACCGGCGAAAACCGCACCCTTGTCAAGGCGGGCCTGCGCCAGCTGCAGAACACGGACCGTCCGGGTCTGGAAGCGTTGCTGGAAGAGGTGGGCCTTGCGGGCAGACCGGTCACCGCAGAAAATGTCAGCTACGCCATTGCGCCCCGCATCAATGCGGCTGGCCGCATGGACAACGCTGTTACGGCTTTGCAGCTGGTGATGTGTGAGGACCCGGACCGCGCCGCAGAGCTGGCCCATAAACTGAACGAGATCAATACAAAGCGTCAGGAGACAGAGCTGCAGATCTTCAAGGCCGCGCAGGAACTGCTGGAACAGGAACCGGAGCGGCTGGAAGACCGCGTGATGCTGCTGTGGGGCCGCGATTGGCACCCCGGTGTCATTGGCATCGTGGCATCCCGGCTGGTGGAACGCACCGGCCGGCCTGTGATCGTGGTAACGATCGACGAGCACGGCGAATGCAAGGGCAGCGGACGCAGCGTGCAGGGCTTCAATTTGCATGCCTGCATTGGTGCCTGCGCAGATCTGCTCATCCGCTACGGCGGCCATGCCATGGCTGCGGGCCTTTCGGTGCGGGAAGAAAATCTGCCCGCTCTGCGCCGCCGCCTGAACGACTGGGCAGCACGGGAATGCCCGGTGCTGCATACCACCCCGCTGGAGTGCGACCTGCCCATCCATCTGGACCGTGTGACCGTGGAAAGTGTGCGGAAGCTCGACCAGCTGGCTCCCTATGGGGCCGAGAACCCGACCCCGGTGTTCCTTTTGCAGAACGCCGTGCTGGATGGGGTATACCCGGTATCGGAGGGCAGGCACAGCCGTCTGCGCTTGCGGCAGGGCAATGCCAGCGTGTATGCCGTGTGGTTCGGTATGCCGCCGGAACGGCTGCCCTATGCCATGGGCGATGTGGTGGATGCTGCGCTGAACCTTTCGGTCTACGATTCGCCCCGGGGCGCACAGCTTTCGGGCCGCATTCTGGACCTGCATCCGGCAGGGCTGGGCACAAAGCTTGCGGAGCAGGCTGCTTTTGTGGTGGCGCTGCGCCGCGGCACACCCCTGACTGAGGAACAGAAAAAGCTTATTACGCCTGAGCGCAGTGATATCGTCACAGTGTACCGTGAGCTGCAGGCGCGCCGCTGGCACGCAGAAGATCTGCAGCCGCTGTGCGCAAAACTGGGCGAGGAAAATACAGGCAAAACGCTGGTGGCGGTCACGGCCTTGGAACAGGTGGGACTGATCGCCACGGTGGAAAAGGGTGGGGCAAAATATCTGGAGCTTGTGCCTGCGCAGGGCAAAAAGAACCTTGCGGATGCCCCGGTCCTGAAATGTTTGGAGGGAATGTAAAATGCCAGAGGGAAAGAAAGCTGCGGTCCCTGCACCGAAGCCGGTGCGGGAAGAGGATCTCTACTCCGCAAAGACCCACCTGCATCAGCCGGTACCGGTGCAGGAAACGGCTACCGTTTCTGCAACAGCACAGCTGGCCGATGCCCCGGAAGGCGCGCTGCCTTCGGAGGTGCGGCCGGAGATCGTTACCTGGGAAAAACTGTGTGAGGCCATCAAGGCCAGCGGCCGCTCCTACAATATGGAGATGATCGAAAAGGCATATAACCTTGCCAACACTGCCCACAAGGGGGTGTGCCGCCGCAGCGGCGAGCCGTATATCTGCCATCCGCTGGCTGTGGCACGACTGGTGCTGGATCTTGGCATGGACTCCGAGAGCATTGCTGCGGCCCTGCTGCACGATGTGGTGGAGGACACTCCCACTACACTGGACGACCTGAAAGCCGCCTTTGGCGAGGAAGTTGCCCTGCTGGTGGACGGCGTGACCAAGCTGACCAAGATTCAGTTCTCTAACATTGAGGAACTGCAGGCTGAAAACCTGCGCAAGATGCTGCTGGCCATGAGCCGCGATGTGCGCGTGATGATCATTAAGCTGTGCGACCGGCTGCACAACATGCGCACCGGTGATGCATGGCCGGAACAGAAGCGCCGCGATAAAGCCCGCGAGACCATGGAGGTGTATGCCCCCATCGCCAACCGTCTGGGCATCCTGAACGTGAAGGAAGAGCTGGAAGACCGCAGCCTGCATTACCTTGACCCTGTGGGCTACGAGGAGATCAGCCGGATGCTCAGTGAGCGTGCAGGCGAGGAGTTCCTTGCAAAGGTGTCCGGTGTGATCGAGCGGCGGCTGGCCGAAAGCGGCATTGAGGGCGCTACCATCAAGCGCCGCGTCAAGAGCATTTACGGCATCTATCGCAAGACCATCATGCAGAACAAGTCCTTTGATGAGATCTACGATATCTATGCGGTGCGGGTCATTCTGGATACGCTGGCCGAGTGCTACAGCACTCTGGGCCTCATCCACGATATGTACCATCCGCTGCCCAACCGCTTCAAGGACTATATCTCCACTCCCAAGCCCAATGGCTACCAGAGCCTGCACACCACCGTCATCGGCCACGAGGGCATCCCCTTTGAGGTGCAGATCCGCACCCGCAAGATGGACGAGCAGGCCGAGTACGGCGTTGCGGCTCACTGGAAGTATAAAGAAGGTCTGGATGGCCACGACAAGCTGGACGAACGTCTGGCATGGGTGAGCCAGCTGTTGGAAAACCAGCGCGTCAGCGAGGATTCCGGCAATCTGCTGCACGACCTCAAGAGCGACCTGCTGCCGGAGGAAGTGTTTGCCTTTACGCCCAAGGGCGATGTCATCAACCTGCCCACCGGCGCTACCTGCATCGATTTTGCCTATGCGATCCATTCGGCGGTGGGCAACCGCATGGTGGGCTGCAAGGTGAACAACCGCATGGTGCCCATCGACCACATCGTTTCCACCGGCGAGATCATCGAAGTGATCCTTGGCCCGGCGGACAAAGGCCCCAGCCGCGACTGGCTCAAGATCGTGCGCACCAGCGAAGCGAAGAGTAAGATCCGAAACTGGTTCAAAAAGATGCGCCGCGAGGAAAATATCACGCAGGGACGTGATGCACTGGCCCGTGAGCTGCGCAGGGAAATGATCATCATTCCGGACGACCAGCTGGACGATTTTATCAACAGCTGTTCCCGCCGCCTGCGCCAGAACAATGCCGAGGAACTTTATGCCGCCATCGGCTACGGCGGCATGACCATTGCCAACTGCCTGCCCAAGCTCAAGGAGGAGTGGCAGAAGCTGAAAGCTTCGGAGGAAAAGGCCGGGGAAGACCTGCCCAAGGTGGACCTGAGCCGTGTGCACGCTACCGACGGCGTGGTGGTGGAAGGCTTCGATAACACCCCCATCAAGTTTGCCAAGTGCTGCAGCCCGCTGCCGGGCGACCCCATCGTGGGCTTTATCACCCGCGGCTTTGGCGTTTCCATCCACAAGCAGAGCTGCGTGAACGCCATTTCCAGCATGAAGGATCCCACCAACGCCCCCCGCTGGGTCAAGGCGTACTGGGCCGACAGCGTCAGGGACAGCTATAAGGCCGGCATTGAGATCATTGCGCTGAACCGCAACGAGCTGCTGCAGGATGTGCTGGCTGCGCTGGCGGATATCCGGGTGCCCATCTATGCGGTGAACGCCCGTCAAGTGGAAAACAACTGCGCCATGGTCAGCCTGACCATCGGCATCAACAATACCGAGCACCTCAACCGTGTGGTCGCAAGACTTTCCAAGGTGAAGGACGTGCTCAAGGTGACAAGGAGCTAAAACATGCGTGCAGTCATTCAGGCGGTGTCTTCCGCCAGTGTGCGGGTAAACGGCGGTGAGCCGCGGGCCATCGGGCCGGGCCTTATGATCCTGCTGGGTGTCAGGGATACCGACAGTCTGGACATCGTGCCCAAGCTTGCCGATAAATGCGCAGGCCTGCGCATCTTCCCGGACGCAGAGGGCAAGCTGAATCTCAGCGCAAAGGACCTTGGCTATTCGGCTCTGGTGGTGAGCCAGTTCACCCTTTACGGCGACACGAAAAAAGGCTACCGGCCCAGCTTTATCAAGGCCGCAAAGCCGCCGCTCTCCGTGGATGCTTACGAGCTGTTCCTTGCAGAGATGAACAAACAGGGCCTGAAGGATGTTCAGCACGGCGAGTTTGGCGCGGACATGCAGGTGGCTCTTGTGAACGAAGGACCCTGCACCATTATCATCGATACCGACGAGTGGAAGAAAAAGGAGTGACCGCCATGCAGGCTTTTCATATTCCGGGCGCTGCGCCGCTGTATACCAATACCTTCCTGCTCATTTCCGACGCAGGCCATGCCGTGGTCATTGATCCGTCGGCAGATGCGCAGACCTACGATAAAATTTTAAAGGAAAACAATGCGCAGCTCACCACCATCCTGTGCACCCACGGCCACTACGACCATGTGGGCAGCGCCGAAGCCTTGCGCACCGAGTGGAACGCAAAGCTCTACTGTGAGGCTGCCGACCTTGCAGGCGACCGCATGTATCCGCTGAGCGCAGCGGACTGCGGCTACGCAGAAGGGGAGACTGTCTCGGTAGACGAGCTGCAGTTCACGGTCTGGCACACGCCCGGCCATACGCCCGGCGGCGTGGTGCTGCTGTGCGGCGAGTATCTCTTCTGCGGCGATACCCTGTTTGCAGGCAGCATCGGCCGTACCGATCTGGAGGGCGGCAGCAGTGCACAGATGGCCGAGAGTCTGCGTAAACTGGCAAAGCTGCCCATCCCGCGCGGCACGCAGGTGCTGCCCGGCCATGGCGAGTTCTCCACCTTTGGCGATGAACTGGACAACAATTACTTCATCCGCAGCGCTGTGCGCGGCAACAATGATTTATTTTAAAGAGTGAACAACATGAAGATTTATATTACCGGCCTGCCTTCCGGCTACGAAGTGGAGCATCTGGTGCGTTTGTTTTACCCCATGGCACCGCTCACCCTCACCCCGCCGGAGAACGCCGAGGACTGCGTCTGGGCAGAAAAAACGCCGGACGGCCTGCATGCACTGGTGCGTCAGGACGGCAGAAGTGCTGAACGACACGCACCGCTGCCCGCGCCTGTGGAACAGGGCGGCGAGACCCCGGAATTCAGCCTTGCCAGCCTGACCTATGATCTGCTGCGGGATTGGACCGGCATCCGCCCGCCATGGGGCAAAATGACCGGTGTGCGCCCGGTGCGGCTCATCCACGACAAGCGCGCCGCAGGCTGGACGGAAGCGGAGATCGACCGCTTCTTCCTTGACCGGTTCGACTGCTCCCAGCAGAAATACCAGATGGCCAAGGCCATTGCCGACCTGCAGGAGCCAATTTTGAAAGTGGGCAATGAACCCGGGACCTACAGCCTGTACATCGGCATCCCGTTCTGCCCGTCCCGGTGTAGCTACTGCAGCTTTGTCAGCTGCAATCTGGACCGCGACCGCAAGATGGTGCAGCCTTATGTGGACTGTCTGTGCAAAGAGGTGGAAGAGATCCGCATTCAGGCAGACAAGGCAGGCCTGAAACTGTGCAGCATCTACATCGGCGGCGGCACGCCCACCAGCCTGTCTGCCGACCAGCTGCGGCAGCTGATGGGCACGGTCCGGGCGAATTTTGACCTCTCGAAGGTCGTGGAATATACGGTGGAGGCGGGCCGTCCGGACTGCACGGATGCCGAAAAGCTGGCGGTCATTAAGGAATACGGCGCTACCCGCATCTCCATCAACCCGCAGACCTTCTCGGACGAGGTGCTGGCGGGCATTGGGCGCAAGCACTCGGCGCAGGACATTCTGGACAGACGTTGTCTATGTTTCTAATAAAGCGATCATCAACGAGGGAACGGTTTCTTATGTGAAAGTCAAAGACAGTGATGGAACCATTGAGAAAAAAGAGGTGACCACCGGATTTTCCGATGGCGTCAATGTGGAGATCACGGAGGGACTTTCCGAGGGAGAGACGGTTCTGATAGAAAGTCAGGTGACGGGCGAATGAAACCATCGGAATTATTAAGACTTGTCTGGATCAATATTACCCAGAATAAATTTAAAACAATCATGACGTCGATCGGTATCATTGTCGGCGCGGCAACGATCGTGATGGTGATTGCCATCGGAAAAGGCGGTCAGGAGGATGTGGCAGATCAGTTTAAAAACTTAAATGCAGGTGCAATCGATATTTCCTATGACGGCGGTGATAAAAACCGTGGTGGAAATCAAAGTTCCGATGACTCCTCAGACTCAGGAATGATGATGATGCCTTCCGGCAGCGGTGCACCATCCGGCAGCAGTTCATCGGGAGGGTCAGGGGCTTCCGGTGGACCTTCGGGAGGATTTACGGACGGTGGCGACTCTTCCGGCGGTGGACTGTCGGGTGGCCCCGGAGGTGGAAATGGTGGTGACG
>OGYW01002309.1_pt1 | contig 14838 bp, 8 predicted proteins | sample 1576621 | NCBI WGS metagenome assembly OGYW01 (sample SAMEA3541528, study PRJEB24748) | human gut metagenome | biome: human gut; feature: human-associated habitat; material: faeces | place: China | collected 2012 | reverse complement strand
AGAGAGGATTTAGCGGTATCCAATGCCAGGTTGATAACAGATGCTGTTTGGTCACCGGCTTTAATTGCTGCCAGGTTGCCCTTAATTGCAACGTTTTTGCCCAGGCCGCCGGTTGCTTTGCCGTTTTCCAGAGCAACGTTCATGTTAACGGTACCGTTGCCTGCACGCAATGCTGCATAACCGCCCTTAGCACTGCTGTCGTTGATGGTAATCGCACCGCCACCGTTTACGGTTACAACAGCGCCATTATTGTTAGCATGCAGACCGTTGCCGTTCGCAGTAATATCTACATCACCGTTAACGGTAATCGTGCTTGCATATTTTCTGTAGGAGCTGCCTTGTGCAATAAGTGCGGAAACAGAGGTATGGTCATAACCGCCCTTGCCACCGTCAATATTAGCCTTCAGGCTGCCGTTTACAGTAATGTCGGCTTTAGATGCCAGAACACCATATACATTGTTGTTGTTGCCTACTGTGTTGGTTGCGGTAATATCTACATCAGCAGTAATGTTAACATTCTTTCTGGTAGTATTCCAGTCACCTGCATAAATGCCGGAGTTTTTGCCTGCGTAATCAGAGCTGGATTTGATAATCAGCTTGTCAGCCTTAATATCTACCTTGGAGCCGCCATCGTTAAGAACCTTAATTGCTGCGCTGTCGGTACCTGCGGTATTCACGGTCAGAGTTTTGCCGGTTGCATCAATCTTCAGGTCTTTTGCGGTATTAATTGCGCTTACTGCGGTAATATCGCTTGCTTCGGTAAATTTATAGGTACCGTCCGCAGCGATTACGCCGCCCATCATGTATTCATTGTCTTGCTCCTTGTCACCGGTCAGAGTAGTGGTGAAGGAGGTAGTTACCTGATGGTCCGGAATTACAGGAGCGGATACATAACCGCCCTTACCATCTGCTTCATTGAAGGTGATATCGCCGGTCTTCAGTGCTGCGGAAGAAGCAGTCAGACCGTCAGCGATCTTCACATAACCGGTCAGGTTCTTCTCGCCGTTTACAAAGCTGCTGTAGGTCAGCTTACCTGCCAGTGCGTTCAGTACGTTGTTAACGCTGGTTTGGTTATCCATTGCAATACCGGTGTTGTCGGTAATCATGGATACTACAGAGCCTGCTGCCGCATGCTTGATAACAGTGTCGCCTGCTGCGTAGTTTTCAGCTGCTTCACCGTTGCCGGTATGAGCGTAGAAAATGTTGGTGTTGCCGCTGTAGTTGTCGATGGTCAGGCTGTTAGCATCCTTTTGGAAGATGTTGCCTGCTTTAGCATCGCTTGCGCCGCCAACGAAGTCAGCGATTTCACTGCCGGTGAATTTGTATTTCTCCCATTCGGAATCGCCATAGGTGTAACCGTATTTTTCGTTAGTCCAGAAAGCACCGTTGGTCAGAGTCAGGTTCATGGAACCGCTCAGGCCTGCATCTTTTTCTGCATCGAAATGTTTGTATGCAACGCCGGTCCATGCGGAATCTTCGGTGGTCAGCTTCAGGTTGATAACAGATTCCTTGCTGTCGCTGGCAAATTTTTGGCTCTGTTTGCCGAAGAGGCCTGCATTACCCTTAACGGTAATGGTCTTGCCCTCGCCGCCAACATTAACGGTGCCAAGAGCTGCGCCTAAAGCATGGAAGCCATAGCCTGCCTCGTCGCTGTTATTCTTAACCTCGATATCGGCAGCGCCCAGGTTAACGGTTGCACCGTCTGCTGCTACAACACCGGAGCCATGAGCTGCGATAGTAGTCTTGCCGTCAACGGTTACGCTTGCACCTGCGCCGTTAGCGTTGATGCCGGCAAAAGTTGTCTTCAGCGTATCTACTGAACGACCTGTTTCATGGTTCCAAACGGAGCCCTCTACCATTGTCAGATTAAACTGTCCGGCCGGGGCATTATATGTACTGCCTGGAATATTGCTTACTGCGCCTGTCCATTGAGAACCCTTGGTCATGTTGACATTGATAACAGAAGCTTTATTATCAGTTACCTTCATGTCACCGGTAACGTCCAGAATTCCGGCAGTAATGCCTTCTCCTGTATTCAGGTTAATGGTACCCTTGTTGGCCTGCAAAGCATAATATTGGCTATAATCCGTACCGTTAGACATATCGGCTGCTTTAATAGTTGCACCGGCAGTAGATATAGTTGAAGTATTCAATGCACGGATTGCACTGCCCAATACGTTTTCAATATTAAGATTGCCTTTAACAGTTATATTAATAGGCGCATCTGCACTTGAAGAACTGTCTGCATAAATACCGGCAGTGTTCGGTCCAACCTTGTTGCCGGTCTGAACATTTTTGATGCTCAGGTCTTTTTCGAATACAACATTGCCTTTGGTACTTACATATACACCATAAGCACGCTGAGTAGCACTAGATTTAACTCCGTCTATCTCAACATCGGTATTTGCAGTAAGGTTGCCGCCCTCGCCTACGCGAATGCCATAGACATACTTAGCCTTAGTATCAGCATTGCCATCAGCACCAAGACCGGCGGAAACCTTCAGCACGCCATTCCCTTTGGAATCCTTAATCTCCATGCTCTTGTTTTCATCAACATAAACCGTAGACACATAATTAGCAGTTTGATTGTTGGCATTGAGCTTCAAGGTGTGGCCCTGTAAATCAACAACAAGCGGACCTTCTGCCTCGCCTGCTGCATACATAGCACGGGGAGCATTACCGGACACCCCATCCTGAGCTTCGGTAACATTAACGGAAACTACTCCGTTGATATCGCTTTCGCGTGTTTCACCGATGTTTTCGGATTTTACAATCGGGCCGGTTGCATAGGTCTTATCGTCTTTCTCAGGAGTATAGTCATAGAAGCCCTGCCCACCCTCGGCAAAGGTAATGTTACCGGTCTTCATAGTTACGGAGGAAGCAGTAAGACCTTCGGCAATAGATACGCTGCCTGCAAGGTTGCTGTCGCCTGCCATGTACCACAGCTTGTGTGCCAGAGAATTCAATACTTCGCTGACATTATTTTTTTCTGCAGCGGTATCACCGTCATCAAAGCCCTTGCTGATGCCGTTGTTGCCGGTATAAAGCATCATCTCGCTGCCTGCTTTAGCATTGAGAACCTTTATATCACCGCCGATAATAGTACCCGGTGCAGCATCATCATGCTCATACCATACCTTAGTGACACCTTCGGCATTGGCAATATGAATAGGATCGTTATCATTTACCTTAATAATACCGGCAGATGCCTTATCCTTGCCGCCTACAAGGCTGCTCATATGAGAAACGCCGTCATATTTTTCGTAATACGGCCTGCTGTAATCAGCAAGATTGCTTGCATCAAGGCCATCCTTACGGGAAGCATTTTCATAAATCCATTGTGCGCCGTTCTGCAGCCACAGATTTACTTCACCGGCTTTTGCTGTACCGGCATTGTCAATTACACCCTTCCAGGATGAATCCTGCGTGGTCAGGCCGATGTTAAGGCGACCATTTTGATAAACCATAGCCTTTCCGGCCTCATCAGAGGACTTCATTGCCAACACGTTACCGACCATTTCTACCTTGCCGTTTTGTGCTTCCTGATTCTTTACGTTAACATTAATCGTGCCACCGTAGCTTGCCAGAGCATAGTACGGCTCGATAAATTTGCCGAAGCCTTCAACAAAGTTTTCTTCTCTGTACGGTGTGTCGATACGGATAGAATTACCCAGCAAAGAAATAGTTCCCAAATCATAAGCCGGTACATCACCGTCAGCCTGATAGACATCGGTTCTTACAGCTGTACCGCGTACAGCAATATCCACATCACCGTTAATAGTGATATCACCGCGGCTATAGTCAACGGAAATACCTGCAGGCTGCCAACGTGCGCCTGTATAGTTTTCATCGCCGCCCATACTGGCTGCACCACCGCCGGGTCCTACGTTACCGTGAACATTCTTGGTAATTATGCCCCAAGGATTTTCTGCATCATCCTTACGCATCTTTACGTTGCCGTTGATAATCAGGTTGCCCTTATTGGCTGCCGCAATACCAACAGAAGAATATTCCGAGGCTGCAGTGATATCCAGATTACTGTTGACAATAACAGTGCCTTTATTAGCAATAAAGCCATTCACACCTACATAAGCATTTCTCTTAGTGTTAGTCTGATTAATGTGAATGGTGCCATAGCTGCCGTCTGCGCCTACGTTATTATAAACGCTGTCTTTGCAGGCAGTAATACCATCCTTATTGGTAATAGTAAAGGTATGGTCCTTTCCTTGGAAATCATAGATAAGTTTACCGTCATTTTCTGTTACGGTATTACCATCGGGACTCAGTATCTCGCTGTCCTTTTTTAGCGTGCCTATGAGAGGCTTGCTATAATCAGCGGCATATACCGGTGCTATGAGAAAGCTCGATGCACTGGCTGCGAGAAGAACACCTGAAATAAGTGACTTCCACTTTTTTTGACTTAGCTTCATGATATATTCCCCCTTATCAAAAAGCAAGGAACGAACAGAAACAACCACTGTTTCTGCTGACTCCTTTGTACAGAGAAAAGCTCCGTACAAATATATATGAAAACCCCGCAAACTGCTACTCATCAATACAGTTTGTGACTTCATAACAAAATATGCAGTCACTGCCCTCACGGCAATGATTTTGCGGCAGCACTGCCTGAAGCGCTTTTTGCTTGTCCTTAACAGTTATAAAATAAAAAACACAGCTTAATTTAACTTAAGCTGTGCTATATCCGTTTCTGTTCAGCACAAGATCAAGCAAAAAGGACACTTAATTTATTATTATAGTCAAACCACTACCAATAATTAATAAAGCCCGTTCTCGTAGACCTTTACTAAACACCTGTCTGTCAGTACCCTGGCTTAAAGTCATCATCTCTGCATTCCTTTGTAAGAGGCTAGTTTTTTTCCTAATAATGCATCGACTCTTTTTTACAGTTGCGGAACAGCGTTGAAATCTCATCAAACTTCCCTGCAAAGCATTCATCCGCGTGGGACAAAGCTTCCAGACTAGGCTTATATTCTATTGTATTCGAGCTATACAGAAGCTGAAATTTACTTCTTTTAGCAAAAGCTGTGCACTTTATTAAAAATACTTCATTTGCAATATATCTCATATTAGTATCATTTTCAGTTTAGCACTGGCGCAAAATTTTGTCAAGAACTATTATCAGAAAACTTATTTTTTGCAAAACAATATATTTACTTTATTATTTTCCAGAATGTACGTCAAACAACAAAAAATACCGACGTCAGTAACCCTTCCGGGTTACAGCATCGGTATTTTCATTTACGCCTTACAGCGATTTTATTTTGCTTTCTTCAGGAATTTTTCATACATTGCATGGTCTTCAGCCATCATCTTATCAGCATCGGCACCGATAATGCAGGTCGGGTCGATACCCTGTTTCATGAAATAATCCTTGAATTCCTTGGATTCGCAAACCTTTTTAGCAGCAGCGCGCAGAGCTTCCAGCTTTTCTTTCGGAGTATCTTTAGGAGCAACCAGTGCTGCCCAAGCGCGAACGGTCATGTTGTGGCCCAGCTCTTTGAAGGTCGGAACATCCGGATAAATTATGCTGCGGGTATCAGCCATAACAGCAAGAATCTTCAGGTTGCCTGCATCTACCTGGCTCTTGAATACAGACGGGTCAGCCAAAGTTGCGTCGATGTGCTTGCCTGCCAGAGCAGCAGCAATGTCAGCGGATCCTTTCGGATACGGTACATGCTTGAATTGTACGCCGAATTCTTCTTCAAAGGAAAGTGCGGCAATATGCCAGATAGCGCCGATACCGGAGTTTCCCATCTTCACCTTGCCGGGGTTTGCCTTAGCGAAGGCTACGAATTCGTCTACACTGTTATAAGGAGCATCCTTCGGCACAATCAAAGCTGCCGGAGCTGCAATCGGAGCGCAGATAGCTGCATAATCCTTATAGGTGTTTTTGCATTTGCCCTGATGCGGGAACATAGCCAGCTCTACGGTAACCATGCCCAGAGTATGGCCGTCGGGTTTAGCATTAGCCAGCTCTACCATGCCGGTTACACCGCCGCCATCGGGTTTGTTTACGGGGACAAATTTGCTGCCCTTCAGCTCTTTTTCCATGAACTGGATCAGGCCTCTGGCAGAGATATCGGTACCGCCGCCCGGAGCCTTAGGAATGATTACGGAAATATCTCCGTCTGCAGGATAAGCTGCTTTTTTGCTGTCGCCGCCGCAGCCGGTAAGCATAACAGCCATGGTCAGCATAGCCATCAGCACTACTAAAATTTTCTTCATTGTTTTACATCTCCTTATATTTAAAATTTAAAGGTTAACAAGTTCATCAGCGCTCATCCTTACACACGCAATATTTATGCGCTTATATGTATAAGTAAGCACAAGGTCCTCACCATCGGCAATAATTGCCGGATAGGAAAATTCTGCAGGCTCTGTTTCCAGGTCAAGCAGCTTTTGCCAGCTCGCACCCTCATCTGTAGATTTGAACAGGCTTAAGGGAGAACGCTGACCCCAGTTGGCAGCCACCGGATTGCACACCAGATAGAGTACACCGCCGGCAGTCCGCACCAAGTCAAGACCGCTGTTATTGTTTGGCAGACTCAAAGCGTAGGCACTGCACCAGGTTTCGCCATTATCTGCGGAATCGCTGCGATAGACAAAGCCCTCGCTGCTGCGCAGCAGCATATGCACGCTGCCGTCCGCACTCTGCCACAGGCTCGGCTGGATTACACCGCGTCCGTAAAAGGACTGCTGGCTGACAGCAATATTACTGTCGGCAGTCTTTTCGCCTGCCTGATATTGCAGGCCATCAATCTGCACTGCAGAGGATTTATGCCAGCTTGCGCCATCATCATCGCTGATATCGGCAAAGGCCTTCCAGATGCCGTGTTCGGTAGAAGCACCGGCAAGAATGCGTCCGCTCGCCAAACGCAACGGCTTATTGCGTACAGGTCCGCGCCCTCCGCTCACATCACCGGGCACCAGCTCCTGCGGTCCGCTCCAGGTTTCGCCGTTATCCGTAGACTGCAGCAGCCACGTCTGCCAATCGGAAATCTGCTGGCCCTGCTTGTAAAACAGCAGCAATCTGCCGTCCGCGCCCGCAAAAAGCACCGGATTCCAGTTCGCCGCCGCCCCGTTCACCAGCAGCTTCGGCTCACTCCAGCCTGCATCCGTGCGTCTGCTTAGGTAGATACCCACATCGCTTTCGCCCTCATGCGTACCGCCGAACCAACAGCAAAGCAGGCTGCAGTCTGGCAGCGCCAATACTGTTGAAGCATGGCAGAAGGCCGTCGGCAAACAGCGCATAATCAATTCCTTTTGCATTATATCAATCACATCCAAAAAAGTCGCATAATTCTATAACATAAATATTGTAACACATATACAAAAAAGCGTAAACTTTTTTCTTCACATTTCTGACAAATTTTGTCCGTCGACACGTTGCCAACTAAGCCATCGACAGCGCTTTACAGAACGCAGACAGAAAAAACTGCGCAGGCTTTTTGCATGCGCAGCTGCTTATTTATTCGACATACAGCCTTTCTACATTAGATATATAGCAGCAATATTGTCATGATGTACAAGCCAAATTAGAGCATTCCCTTAAGCTCCCCCGATTAAAATGTAAGCCTCATCTGGTGCCAGACAGCATTGCCATGCGTAGATTTCTCGGACACACCCTCATCGGTAAAACCGAATTTAGCATAATAATGAACAAGCCTATCCTTGCAGGTCAGCACCAGGCCCTTTCTCCCCTGCTTTCTGGCATCCTCAATCGCACGGTGAATCAGCTCACCGGCATAGCCATGCTTGCGATAAGCAGGAATGGTATTGACACCGAAAATCATCTGCCACGCGCCGGTTTCATCGTGCAGCGTTGCCTTTTCGTACATTTCATCCGTCAAATCAGGCTCATCCGTCACAAAGCCGTCCACGAAGGCAATCAGCTTTTCAGCCTCATACATAAGCCAGAAATGATTGCCGTAATATTTTACCCTGTCAATAAATTCCTTTTCCGTTGCTGCCTCCGCCGGCGGAAAGCATTCTGCCTCCACCGCGGCAATGGCAGCAATATCTTCCTCAGTTGCATATTTTATAACCATAAGCTTTTTCTCCTCAATAATTTTGCGTTTTTATGCACATACGCACAGTTTACGGCGCAATATCTTTTCACGTCTCAAACTTGTCCTCGTGCTTCTTAAAGAAATCGTAATAAACCCTGATGCCTTCCAGCTCCTGCCATTTCCTGACCTCCACCGGCCTGATATCCAAATCATAAATCTTCGCCTCCCGCATCGCAAGCACAAATGGCGAATGACTGGCGATAATAAACTGACAGTTGTAAAAGCGCACGGCCTCCTCCAGAAAAGTCACCAGCTCCTGCTGCCTAAGCGGTGCCAGACTGTTTTCCGGCTCGTCCAGCAAATACAGCGCATTTTCCGTAATATTATCGAAAAAATAACGAATGGCACTTTCACCGTTAGACTTTTCTCTGATATTCAATCCGACATTTTTCTTAACATACATCGACAGCGTATTATTCCGCATCGCCACTAGCTTCTCCAGCTTTTCTAAATCATCGTTGCCGTGATAGCGGAAACGACCGTTATCCTGCTTCTTCAGCTCCAGATATTCGGCAATCAGCTGCTCGCGCCTGCTATCAATACCGCTGTTGATTATGCGCTTGTTCAGGACAAAATCAAACACATCATCGCTAGTGATAATCCTGCTGGCCTGCGGAACGCCCTCACCCTTTTCCTCATACGAGCAAAGATTTAAGTAATCGGAAAAAAAGGTCGATGTATTGTAAGGCGTGGTGCGCTCTACGCCCAGCTTTTGCGCAATAACGTTCAAAAGCGTGGTCTTGCCGGAGCCGTTGCTGCCATATAAAATCGTCACCGGAGCAAATTCCAGCGTTTCCAGCAAAACTCCCGAAGCAATCTTAAAGGGATAGATAGTGTTGTGCCATTTGCTCATCACATCATCTAAAACAGAACCTTCCTGACTTTCATCAGGAAAGCTAAAGCTCTTCAGATATATCATTTTCCTCACCTGTAATCTTCGCGCTGTCTAATCATTTTGCATATAATTAGTATACCACCTATTGTTATTATAGCAAATGCCCAAACACTTGGATAGAGGTAATACCGCCTTCAAGGCACTATTTTATTTAACATATTTTTCTTTTAACAAACTATTGTTTTTGTCATATTTCTGTGCTATAATAACCCTAGTTGCATGGGTAGCCGCATTCCTGCGGAGCTTATGCCTGGTCGTGCGGACCAGTGGCGCCTGTCGAGCTTTCGGCAGGCGCCTTTTTTTACTGCTGCAGCGTATATATTTTCACTAAAAATTATGCTATAATCAAAGGAGGAAACATATGAAAAAGCAAATCTCTAATCTTGACAAGCTTACTCTTTCCAACGATTTTCTTTTCAAACACGTCATGCTCAGAAAACGTATCTGCAAGCATATTCTGGAAGAACTTTTACACACTAAAATTGCAGATATTACCTATCTTGAAGCAGAGCAGACACTTGATGTTTATCCTGACAGCCACGGTATTCGCCTAGATGTCAGAATTGCTGACGACACTGACACGCACTATAATTTGGAAATGCAGGTAAAGAACCCTGTCAGCCGTACTGGTGAATTTCAGCTTCCTAAGCGTACTCGCTACTATCAGGCTATGTTGGATACTGATATGCTGCAAAAGGGGCAGGATTATGATGAGCTTTCACCTACTTATATAATCTTCTTCTGTCTCTTTGACTTCTTCGAGGATTCCCAGCGTATTTACACCTTTAAAAGACGTTGTCTGGAAAACATGGAGATTGAATTAGCAGATGAAGCTGCTATTATGTTTCTTAACACATTAGGCACTAAAGGCGATGTATCGCCGGATATTCAAAGCCTGTTTGACTACATCAACAACAACACAGTTACCAGTAACTTCACCCGCGAGGTTGCTGATACGATTACAGAAATCAAGAATGATAAGAAAGTGAGGGATTCCTATATGACTTACGAAATGCGTATGAAGGATATTCGCGAAGAATCTCTTGCCGAAGGCCAAGCTAAAGGTAGAACTGAAGGTATAGCTGAAGATAAACTTAGAGTCGCTAAGCTTATGCTGTCTAAAGGTTCCTATTCTCTGCAAGAAATCGTTGAACTTTCCGATTTGTCTATTGATGATATAGAAAAGCTGAAGAATGATATGCATGTAGAGAAACAAGCTTGATAAGAGTGAGGGATTCCTATATGACTAACGAAATACGCATAAAAGACATCCGAGAGAAAGCTTACGCTGAAGCTTGTACAAAAGATATTTCTGCTGAGTACGCAAAAGAATATATTAAAGCATATATCCATGCTTACGTTAAAACTTTTATCAAAAATTTTGCTGAATCTCGTGTCAAACCTTATCCCCATCCCTCTACTGAAGAGAGTTCTACAGACTATGCTGAATTATATGCCGATGCTTATGTTAAGGGCTATGCGGCATCTCATGTCAAAGAATATGCCAAATCATATGCAAATGCATATATAAAATCTTACAGCCAAGTTTTAACCAGACTCTTTATCACAGGATATCCTAGTGAATATGTTGAAGGATATGCAGAGTCCTACGCAGGAGGTTACGCCGAAGGATATGCTAAATCTTCGACAAGGTCAAATCCCCAAGCAGTTTTAGAATTTCTCAAAAACTATACGCAGAACAACAATTGTTCCGTTGAAGATGCGCTAAATTTTCTTGAAATCCCTGCTCACCTTGGACAACTGTACAAAAAACTATTAAAAGAAGGATTATAACCCCTCCCACCACCGCCGTGTGCTTCCGCACACGGCTTTTTCTCTGCCCGCACAAAAAATCTCCCGACCGCTGCTTAAAGCAGCTGTTTCGGGAGATTTTCTGCTATATTCGTATATCCTACTCAGCAGGCCTTAACGCCTGCTATCTGAAAGCAGCCTCTTATTTGCCGCTGTCAAACAGCGCTTCTACAAACTTATCCGGCTCAAAGGGGCGGAAATCCATAATGCCTTCGCCTACGCCGATCCATTTAACCGGCAGGCCCAGCTCTTCCTTAATTGCCACAACCACGCCGCCCTTAGCAGTGCCGTCAAGCTTTGTGAGTACAACGCCGGTAACCTTAGCAGTTTCCATGAACACCTTAGCCTGATTGATTGCATTCTGGCCGGTGGTAGCGTCCAGAACCAGGAAGGTTTCGTGCGGAGCTTCGGGAATTTCGCGTTTGATAATACGGTGGATTTTTTCCAGCTCATTCATCAGGTTAGCCTTGTTGTGCAAACGGCCTGCGGTATCAATGAAAAGAATATCTGCCTTACGCGCAATAGCGGCCTTCATAGCATCAAACACAACTGCCGCCGGGTCGGCACCCTCAGCATGGCGGATAACGTCGCAATGTGCGCGCTCGCCCCAAATCTGCAGCTGTTCGCCTGCTGCGGCACGGAAGGTATCGCCTGCTGCCAAAACAACCTTGTATTTGAACAGGGTGAAGTAATTTGCCAGCTTGCCGATGGTAGTAGTTTTGCCTACGCCATTAACACCAACTACCAGGATAACAGTCGGTTTAGCACCGATACGTGTACGTTGGCCGCTGTCTGCCAGCATTTCTGCCATATATTTTTTCAGGAAGGGAATAACATCCTCGGTACCGCTGATTTCCTTCTTCTTCGCTGCTTTGCGCACCGCATCAATCAGCTTTTCGGTAGTTTTTACGCCCACGTCCGCAGATAACAGAATCATTTCCAGTTCATCAAGAAAATCATCGTCAATCGCTGCAGACAGGCCTACAAGCTCCTGAATGCGGTCAGTAAAGTTGCGTCTTGTTTTTGAAAGGCCTTCCTTTAAACGCTCAAAAAATCCCATTATTCATTCTCCTTTGCATTTATTTTTACGGATAATAGTTTAGAAACACCGGATTCTTCCATAGTTACGCCATACATGATATCAGCGCATTCCATCGTTCCCTTGCGGTGCGTAATCACGATAAACTGCGTATTATTTGCATAATCACGCAGGAAATCGGCAAAACGCTGAATGTTGGCATCATCCAAAGGCGCGTCAATTTCGTCCAGGATACAGAACGGCGATGGCTGATAGCTCAAAAGAGCAAAGAGCAGCGCGATAACCGTCAGTGCTCTTTCGCCGCCGCTCATCAGATACAGGCTCTGCAGCTTTTTGCCGGGCGGCTGTACATCGATATCAATACCGGAATCCAGCAGATTATCCGGCTCGGTGAGCCGCAGCACCGCCGTACCACCGCCAAATATCTTGACATAGCATTGCGCAAAGTATTCGTTGATTTTGGCAAAGGCCTCCTTGAAGCGTTTAGTCATACCGCTGTTGATTTCAGCGATAACAGCCTCCAGATTTTCCTTCGCTGTACATAAATCGTTATATTGCTTACACAGGAATTCGCTGCGCTCCTTCACTGCGTTATATTCTTCAATCGCTGCCGCGTTAATCGGTCCCAAATCCGCAATCTGCAGTGTCAGACGGCTTTCCTGCTTTTGCAGCGCCGCCAGATCCATTTCCTGCAGCTCCGCAAAATTCTGACTGCGTGCCGCCGCCTCATCCAGCTGATAATCCTGCTGCAGCTGCTCACGTATATGGCCGCAGTTGCTTTCGTGCCGCGCCAGGTCCAGCTCTGTCTGCTTCAGCTGTGCTTCACTGTCATTCACCTGCTTGCGCAGTCCGGCAATATCTTTTTCGATATCCTGCTGTTTATCAAGCAGGCTGCCGCGCTCCTGAGCAAAGTCATCCTTGCCGCCTAGAATCTGCTGCAGTTGTGCCAGCAGCTCGTCGCTTTGCTGCTGCAGGCGTTGCTTTTGCACATCGCAGTCGGCAATTTCCTGCTGTCTGCGCTCCTGCTCTTTTTGGTTGGCAGCAATTTCTTCCTGCAGCCGCAGTGTATCCTGATCAAGGCTGTGCATAGCCTTGCTGATATCCTGCGTGCGTGCGGCCGAGGTCTGCAGCGTAATTTGGGCATCCTGCAGCTGGTTATCCAAGGCGGTAACTGCACTACCGTATTTGGCAATTTCCTTCTTCAGGTTATCCAACAGCTCCTTAGCCTGGGTGTCCTGTCCCTCGCGCTCGGCAACTGCCGCGCGCAGCTCCTTCACCTTATCACGGTTTGCCATATGGGCCGCTGTGATATTACTGCGATCATCCAAAAGCAGCAGCAAGCGCTCGTTGTCGCGCGTTTTCTGTTGCTGCACCTGCTCCAGATTGAGCTTAAGCCTGTCGGCCTTCAGCTGCTGTTGACGCAACTGTGCAGCAAGCTGCTGCAGCTGCTCCTTCTGATTTCCTTCGGTTGCTTCCAGCTCCTCCAGCTTTTCCTGCCAGCTGAGCATTTCGGCATGCAGCTGCTTCACCTGCGCTGCCGCCTGAGCAATTTCTACATTACGGCTCAAATAGCCTTCCTTATGCTTTTTGCTGCCGCCGCTCATACTGCCGCCGGCATTTACCACATCGCCGTCCAGCGTAACTACGCGCAGACGGTAGCGACCGGCCTTTGCCGCAGCCAAGGCAGCATCAATGTTTTCGGCAATCAGCACTCTGCCCAGCAAAAAGCGTACCGCATTTTCAGCCTCAGGCTTGAAGCCGATTAAATCTACCGCATAGCCAAGAATTCCCGGCGGCTTCGCCAATGCTTCCTCCTCGCGGTTCGGCCCGCGACGCTGCACGGTATCCAGCGGCAGGAAGGTTGCGCGTCCGCTATTGGAACGCTTTAAAAAGGCTATCGCTTCCTTCGCCGCATTGGCCGAGCGCATCACCAGGTTCTGCGCACCCTCGCCCAACGCGGTTTCGATAGCAGCGACATATTTATCTTCTACCTGCAGCAGCTCCGCTGCCACGCCTACAACCTGCTCACGCCAGGGCTCCTGCGCCTTTAGCACCGCCTTGATGCCGTAGCTGAAGCCCTCGTAGCTCTGCTGCAGACGCTTTAAGCTCTGCTCGCGTGTTTCGGCCGCAGTCAGCTGACGTTGGCACTGCTGCTGACTACTGCGTACAGCCTGCAGCTCCTTTTGACCTGCATCATAGGCACTGCGCAGCTCCTCGCCCTTTTTGCGCACCAGCTCCATGCCGTGAGCGCACTGCGATTGCTGCTCCAGCAGGCTATTGTACTGCTCCTGTGCCTGACGGTCTGCCGCTTCGGCCTCTTCTATACTTTTCTTCAGGGCCTCGCGGCGACGTGCGCGCTGCTCCTGCTCCTGTTCCAGATTGTGCAGCTCGTTGCGGAGATTAATCAGCTCCTGCATACCGCTGAAAAACTGCGATTGCGCCTGCTCATCATTGCGCTTCGCCTCTTCCAGCTTGGCGCTCTGCTCGTCACGCTGCGCCTGCAGCTGCTTCACAGCGCCATCGGCCACAGCATGTCTTTTCTCGACAGCATCAAACTCTGCTGCCAGCTCCTGCATTCTTCCTTCCTGCTCGCGCACCTGCTGCTCTAAACGTTCATTGCGCTGCACAAGGCGTTCGCCGGCCTTTTCGTTCTGGCTGACACGTTCATCCAAAACCTTTTGGTCGCCGCGCAGCTTTTCCAAAGCAGTTTCGCGGTTTTTGATATCATCCTGTAATTTATTATAAGCCTCGGCCAGCTTATCCAGCTCCTGCTGTACCTTTACGGCCTCGGCCTGCATGCTGCCTACCTTCGCTGCCTGCTCGGAATAAGCACCTGCCGCTGCTTCCTTTTTCGCCTGCAGCTCTCTGCCTGTTTCCTCCAAAGCGTCCAAGCGACGCAAAAGTACAGATAAACGGCAGCGGCGCAGCTCCTCGCTCAGCTCGTTGAACTGCTGAGTTTTGGCTGCTGCCTGCGCCAAAGGCTCTACCTGCGCATCTACTTC
>OGYW01002308.1_pt1 | contig 14844 bp, 12 predicted proteins | sample 1576621 | NCBI WGS metagenome assembly OGYW01 (sample SAMEA3541528, study PRJEB24748) | human gut metagenome | biome: human gut; feature: human-associated habitat; material: faeces | place: China | collected 2012 | reverse complement strand
AATAAGAATGGTTCCTTCTGGGATCTTGAACTCTTTGGAGTCTGCCGTAACAAGTGTCTTAACATCCATTTCAGCATCGCCACCACGAGCATTAAATACGTGCAAACCGAATTCGGTTGGATCCTGGCCAATAATCCCCGCCAGATATTCAACCTGCCTACGGTCAACATCGGTAGCAGTAGGCGACTTCAAAATAACTGTATCGGTCAAAATAGCAGAAAGAAGCGTTGCAGCAATACCTTCAGGAATTTCAATATCAGCATCGCGAAGCTTGCAGGTGATGATAGTTGCCGAAGAACCTACCGGCATATTCGTAAAGCGAATAGGCTGATTAGTGCATACATCACCAATACGATGATGGTCTACGATCTCCACGATTTCCGCTTCGCTCATACCATCGGCTGCCTGAGAGAATTCATTGTGGTCAACCAGAGCAACCTTACGACGAGGCTTAACCGCCACATCGGAGCGGGTAACAATACCTACTGCAACACCAGTTTCGTCAAGAACAACCGCTTCACGAAGTTCGTTTGCCATAAGGTCTTCAAATACATCGTTATAAAGATCATCGGGCGCAACAATCATGGGACGATTGTCGACCAAACTCATAATGTCTTGAGTGAGAGATGCCTGCAAATCTGCTGCGATAGTACTCGCAGAGTGTTCCGTTGCCTCTTTAGCTTCTTTGCAAACGGTAGAAATATACCGCTCTGCAATTTTACGAGAAGAAACAACGCCTGCGTATTTACCTTCTTCGTCGGTAACAACAATCGAACGAATGTCATGCACTGCAAGTAGTTGAGATGCTTGAAGAAGCGTTGCGCTTCCTGGCAAACTAATTACCGGAGAGCTCATAACATCGCTTACGCGTGCGAAAACATGAGGAATAAGCTGTGGTGCCTCAATGCCGTATTCAGAAAGAATAGCCTCAGATTCTTCTGGAAGGGGACCTAAGCGACAAGGAATGTATTCAAATTCTTCCGCGTCAGGATTTTGCGCAAGAGTGCGCTTCATCATTTCATTCTTATAGTAGGCAAATCCCACCGCACCAGCGATGGAGTCGTTGTCGGGGTTTTTGTGACCGACGATAAGAACGGGCGTAGCCATTCGACCTCCTCTGAGCGCGTCAAGCGCGCATCTATGCGTTATGTACCTATAGGTAAATCGTCTTTCATTGTAAGCGCTTCTGGCTAAAAGCTTGCCAAAGACTTCAGAAAAATGTGCATTCTTATACACAAGTGATACGCGGACAGTGTCCGCACGATACACAAATAGTGCTCACGTACTGCACAGGCAATGTTCGGGGCGCTACACAAATATCAAGCAACGTGACATACAGACGTCACTCTCGACGCTACACAAATACCAAACAAAGCGATACATAAACGAAGCGTATGCTATGCACGTGCCTTTTCGTAAGCAGCATCTATGCGAAGATTGCGCGCATATATTGCCCAATTTGCCATCAGTGCAGCTAAGTTCAAGAAGTACACGATAAGAACCCAGTTCAAATTACCACTCACAAATTTAGCAGCAATACCCGCAACATAACCAAGCGTAATAAGCCCTAAAAATTGCCAACTGGTACCAGCAGCTGTTCTCGCCTTAAAAGATTTCCAGGCATTCATTGGCCAAGACAAGCCAAAACAAATCAGCATTACCGCTTCTAATAGTTCTGCCATAAGTACCCCTACTATCTTTTACTAACCCAAAGCTCTTATGTATTCAGACATACGCCACGAAAGTTATTTATTTCCATGTATGCGCCGCACAAGTCTTGTATCTTCATGCATACCTCATGCGAGCGCACACGCAAACCCTCACGTATGTATATTTCTTAGGCGCAAAAAGAGCACCCGAAGGTGCTCTTTAAAAAGCCTTGTCTGTAATACTACAGCGAAGTTTACAATTGTGTTTCACTAGCCGATTTTCACAATAGGCGCATAATCCTTCAGGAGTTTTTTAGTTTGACCCGTGCGTGCGAAACGTACATGCAAGGTATCGCCATCAACTTTCATAATCGTGCCACGGCCAAACACTTTGTGATCTACGGTATCACCCTTTGCAAAAGACATACTTGCTGCAGCCTTCTTGCCTGCCCGAGGATTCACACCTGCACTTGGACGTTGGCGTTGACGAGAACCCGACGCGCTCGACTGGCCGAATACGCGTCCGCCCCCTGCTTCCACGCCAGAACCAGCAATTCCACGACGGCTACCACGTTTCTCCCAACCAGAACCAGAAAAGCCAGCCGATCCCATGCCAATGTTATGACGTAATTCGGCAGGAATTTCTGAAATAAAGCGCGAAGGAGGGTTGGCACTTGATTGACCAAAAATCTGACGCGTAAAAGCATTTGTCAAGTAAAGGCGCTTACGTGCGCGCGTAATTGCAACGTAACAAAGACGACGTTCCTCTTCTAAGCCCTGCGCATCTTGAGACGAATTACCGTGAGGAAACAGTGATTCTTCCATACCTGCCACAAACACGCAATCAAATTCCAAACCTTTCGCAGAATGGATAGTCATAAGCGTAATAGCGGCACCATCGTCGCTCATGGTATCCATATCAGTACGCAACGTTACCCACTCCGTGAAATCCGCCAGCGAATTTGCCTGAAACGTCCGTACAGGTGGTTCTGTCTGCGATGTTTGATCTGCACTACCCGACTCCTCATCTTCGGCAATCAAATCATCAACCGAAGGGGGTTCAAAAAGCGCATCAGCATCATCGTGGGTTTGCGCATATTCATCAACTACGCCAAACAATTCTTGGATGTTTTCTATGCGCCCTTCCGCTTCGTCAGATCCTACCGCACGATACGCCTCAATAAGACCCGCCTTATCGACGATCATTTCCACCACCTTGCGCAAATCACCTTCATAGGTTTGCGCCTCGTGAATAAGAGCCACGAATTCACCAATAGCACGACGCGTATTAGGTCGAATAGCTTCATCGGCTACACACAGTTCAGCAGCCTGCAAAAACGTGCATTCTGTTTCACGGGCTACATAGTCAATGTGCTCAATGGTAGTAGATCCAATACCACGCTTGGGGGTATTAATGACACGACGAGCCGCCATGTCATTTGCAGGATTTACTACCAAACTTAAATACGCCATAACATCGCGAATCTCCGCGCGATCAAAAAAGCGCGTGCCTCCCACCAAGCGATATGGCACTCCTGCTCGAAGCAACATATCTTCGAGCATACGACTTTGGGCGTTAGTACGATAAAAGACCGCGATCTGGTTATAGGGAGTGCCTGATCCGTGCTGCTTTTCAATTTCAGAAGCAATCCAGCGACCTTCATCGCGCTCATCCGTTGCCATGTATACCGAAATTTTTTCTCCCGCTGGTTGCGAAGTGAAAAGTTTTTTTGGTTTACGGGTTATATTGTTAGCAATAACCGCATTAGCAGCATCCAGAATATTACCCATAGAACGATAGTTTTCTTCCAACTTCACCACATGAGCGTTAGGGTAATCCTTTTCAAAATCCAAAATATTGCGCAAATCCGCACCACGCCAGGAATAAATTGACTGGTCATCGTCGCCCACAACCATAATGTTTTGATTTGCCGCTGCCAAAAGCTGCGTCAAAGCGTACTGAGCGTGATTAGTATCTTGGTATTCGTCTACCAGGATATACAGAAAACGTTGCTGATAGGCTTTCAATACATCAGAATGGTTTTTCAAAAGAAGCCAGGTATAAAGCAACAAGTCATCAAAGTCGAAGGCGTTAAGCTGACGCAAGCGTTCCTGAAGGCGGGCATAAACGCGAGCAGCAACTTTAGCCACAGGGTCACTTCCCTTGTCAGCTTCTTCGGCATATACCTCTGCCACCTGTAAATCATTTTTTGCCTTCGAAATTCGATTGCGAATTGCTGCTACCGGATAACGTTTTTCATCCAGGTTAAGTTCGGCGTAGATATGCTTTACCAAGCGCTTCGAATCATCATCGTCATAAATAGTAAAGCCCTGCGCAAAACCCAGACGCTCACAATCTGCGCGCAAGATGCGAACACACATACTATGAAACGTTGATACCCACATACCGCGTGAATAAGGGCCAATAAGTCCTCCTAATCGTTCACGCATTTCGGCGGCAGCCTTATTGGTAAAGGTGATAGCCATAATTTGCCAAGGAGCCACACCCAGATCTTCCACCAAATGAGCAATACGATGCGTCAACACACGCGTTTTACCACTACCAGCGCCCGCCAACACAAGAAGCGGTCCTTCCGTGCAAAGGACCGCTTCTTTTTGAGGGCCGTTTAAACTCGTTAGATCGATGGGCATATAGGAATTCCTTCCACCTACACTGCAAGATATCTGTATTGCAAAATATCTTTAGTAATTATCTTTACTGCGAATCAAACAATACGCGTACGAAAAATCACGAAACTGTATTGTAGCGCTTTACCCACACGAACTTATAAGGTTTAAACAATCTTCTTGCCGAATACCGCAGCGATTTCACGCAACTGCCCTACTAATTCAGTAAACTGCGCAGGAGTTAGCTGCTGAGGGCCGTCAGAAAGTGCCTTGGTTGGATCAGGATGCACCTCGATCATCAAGCTATCGCAACCAGCCGCAATTGCCGCATATGCAAGCGAGGGCACCAAGTCGCGCACGCCGGCTGGATGCGAAACGTCCACGCAAATTGGGAAAATAGACTGCTTATGTATTACAGGAACCGCTGAAATATCTAAGGTAAAGCGAGTTGCTGTTTCAAAGGTACGCAAACCGCGCTCACACAACACAATGTTATTGTTGCCGTTCATAGTGAGATATTCGGTTGCAGAAAGCCATTCAGAGATACTTCCCGCTAAACCACGCTTAAGCAAAACCATCTTATGAGATTCAGCCGTAACCGCACCTACATTTTTTAACAAGCTAAAATTCTGCATGTTACGAGCGCCAATTTGCATGCCATCAACATACGAATGAACCATTTCACAATGAGCCGAATCCATAACCTCGGTCAATGTTTTTAGGCCATACTTTTCACCGCCAGCCTTCATAATCTTAAGGCCTTCTTCGCCAAGCCCTTGGAAGGAATGTGGATTGGTACGTGGTTTAAATGCGCCGCCACGAATCCACGTTAAACCAAGGCTGGCAATACATTCAGCAACTTCATTAAATTGTTCTTCGGACTCAACAGAACAAGGACCTGCATAAATCGTGATCTCATCAGTTCTAGCACCATAGTCTGGCAGGGAGGAAAGTTTATTGATCACGCGAAGGTACCTCTTTCATAACTTTAAGAATTCCACGATAAATTTCTACGAGGTTTTCGTTATACAAAGGACCCTCGTTATAAGTGCATAAACGCTCAAAAATTTCCTCTTCGCGCTTTGGATCATACAAACCCATATGAGCATCAGGCTTCAACGCGCGAATATCAAGCGAATAACCAGCACGCTCATTCAAAAGAGCAACAAGTTTCTGATCAAGTTCGTCAATTTTGGCACGATACTGTTCAATCTGTTTGAATGCTTCATTTTGCTCGGGCATTCTTCATTCCTTTCGTAGAATCGTTCACGGAATCCATCAATTTGGTCACTTTATCATAGCAAAGTGGCCGTCCCGCTAAAGAAAAGACAGATTACTGGTTGTTAATTGTTTTGTATGGAATATTCAGCGCGCCTAAGGCTTTGTCACATTCAAAACATTCGGGTTGTCTAAATTATTTTGTACGAAATTTAATCGTTCTTTGCGCCAAAATTGGAACTATCAGAACCATTAGAGTTCCCGCGATCATCAGAATTCACCTTATCGCAATCATCGGAATCTGCCTTATCAGGGTCACTCCGATCGGGATCATTGATTACCGAAATAGCAAGCAATGCTATAGATATCATAATGCCGCATTGCGAATAGAAACCATCGGCTTCGCCCAAAATAAACGCAGCAAACGTAATGAGAATAATAATCAGAGCGGCAAAACCACAGTAACGGGAAATAAAAGAATTTGTCTTTTTGCGCAGCCTTCTTTTTTCCTCTTCAGGAATTTCAGAAGGTTTGTTCTTTTCGCGTTTGGTAGTCATAGAGATAGAATACCATCGCTTTATCTTATTCAGCAGAACTAGAAAAAATGTTTACACGAACGTCTAACATCAGATATAGCCCAACGCTTTTGAACCAAAGTAACCCAGCACAATAAGACCGATAATAATGCGGTACACACCAAAGACAGTAAAGTCATTTTGTTTGATGTAACCCATCAAGAAACGGATAGCGATAACACCCATAATAAAGGCGGAAAGAATGCCTACTACCAAAACCACAATTTCGATTTGAGTCATGGCAATTCCGTCCAAGAAAAATTTTATTGCTTTTACCAAGCCCCAACCGAACATGACAGGAATTGCCAAGAAGAAGGTAAACTCTGCTGCTGCCGTACGTGAACAGCCGCATAACATACCACCAATAATGGTTGCACCAGAACGACTCGTACCAGGAATAATTGCAAGCACTTCGAAAAATCCAATTTTGATGGCAGTTTTCCAATCCATTTCATAGGGATCGGTGATCTTAAAAAGCGCCTTATCTATAGCTTCAGTATCATTTGGATCAATCGCTTCCACGCGACCATGTTTACCAATGGGTTCTTCTGTTTGACCAAGAATGCGAAGTCTACGACGACGATTAAAACGTTCAATAACAATAAAGATAATGCCGTAAAGAATCAGCATTGCTGCAACGGTGTAGGCGCTATAAAAATTGTCATGTGCCCAATCATCTAACAACAAGCCAAGCACTGCAGCAGGAATGCTTCCAATTACTACCATGCCCCACATACGCCAGGTTTTATGGCGTTCGACTTCATCTTTTGTGCGAGAAAGAGGATTTAGTTTATGACGAAACGAAATAATAACCGCCATGATAGAGCCAATTTGGATTACCACCAAAAACAACTCAATAAATGAGGAAATGGTTGAATATTCTTCTGATAATAATGGGAGCTGCACAAATTCATCAACCAAAATCATGTGACCTGTTGAAGAAATAGGCAACCATTCGGTAATACCCTCAACAATACCCAGCAATAAAGCTTTAAGCGCCTCAATTAGCACATCTGGCGACATTTCGTATCCTCCACAAAAAAGCCCACGCAGGGTGGACTATAGATTTGCATAGTTATCTACAAAACGAACAAATAGCGCACCCTATCCTACGAGAAGCTAAAGGCAAACGCAGTATTTTCATAAAAAGTCCATCTCTATGGAGCAAACCCACTGAAGTTTGACACAAAATGAACAACTTTTTCTCAAATTAATCTTGACGAAACAGCGTAAGGCAACTAATATATCTACTCGCGCTTGATCTAATAGCGCTTTCTCAATTGCATAGTTATTGGGGTGTCGTCTAATGGTAGGACAGCGGTTTCTGGTACCGTATGTGAGGGTTTGACTCCTTCCACCCCAGCCACTAAGCAACTTATGGCCTCGTCGTCTAGCGGTTTAGGACGCCGCCCTCTCAAGGCGGAGATCGCCGGTTCGAATCCGGTCGAGGCTACCAGAATTTCCAGCCTGCACAATCTGCAGGCTTTTTTTATTCCGCAATACGTAGTGCTATTTCGCGACGTACTTGCGCATAACGCTGTTTGGGAATAGGCAGCACATCTCCATTAGTATTTGACCATCTCCCGCATCAGAAATATGAAGATGAAAGATTTGCCACTTATCTTCATTGTTTCTCTGGAAGCAGGCAGTAGCGCGACGAGCTGCAGAAAAATTAACTGTTCGTTTGAGACTGTGTAGAGTCGGTAAGAGCCAGCTACTATCATGATAGCTTCTGATTCCTGCTCCATTACGCCTTCGGTAGTAAACGACTGTTCTTCTAAACGCAAAAAGGGTCGAGAAGGCAAGCGTTCCAGCATTAAGCTTACAGCATTGCGTCCGCGTACAAGTTCACCATTAGGAGCTATAAATAAACATGCAGACGCTAATCGGTTTACGAGTGGAGCAATATCATGAGCATATAACGCAGCAAGAGAATCACTTAAGATATGCGCGGGGTCTTCTTTGGATAAAGCAACTGATTCAGGCAAATGAACTGACAGGTTGTCAGCTGTGCTGTTTTATGTTTGCTGCCTTTCACGCAAATGCTACGACACCCCATTCGGCTAGTCGTGCTATACGCTTTTCTAGCGATCGCCGCTACAGGCACCATATTTATTACGGTAAGCCTAGTGGTGTTCGACACCTTTATTGATGCATGCATCACTCTTTCGAACCTATTGTTTCTGCTTCTTGTATGTGTATTACTTTGGCTCTTTTGGAACGAAGTTAAATCCAATAGCGCTTGTAAGACGTTTGTGTTTCTAGTATCCGTAGCATACGGATCCATTATCACCATCGCAGTATCTGCCCTTGCTACACCCCTAGGATTTCCTGACATTACCGATCTACGTCTTTATTCTCCTGAGAAACTAGGAGTACTTGCTATTCTTGAATTAATCACACTTCCAATAGGTTGCTGGCTCATGTTGCATGTTGTACGCCCGCTGGTTGCTGAAAAATTCGATACAAAAGTATGGGTTCGATTCAATGTACTTCCTATTGGCATCTTTCTTCTTTTGGTTTTAATTTATTGGATACCCTCACGTTCTATCGATTCTGCCAGCGCACAAATTGCCTTACTTGCTGGGGTCTTAGTGGTAGGCATAGTGGCTATTTTTGCTTGGGCTTTTGTGATATTCCGCGATTTAAAACAAGCGCGAGAGAAATATGACGGTATGGCAAAACGAGTTGTCGTACTTGAGCGTGAACAGCAAGAACAGCGCGAACAGCAAGGCCAACGAACGCGAAGGCAAAAAGAAGAAAATCTCAACCAAAATAACAATCTATCTAAAGTAATTTTCGAAACACCCTCACGAGTGCTAGCGCTAGAGCTATCTGCTATTCAATACCTTGAAGTGTTTGGCCATACCCTTGTAGTTCATGTAACTGGCGGTCATACCGAACAGCTAAATTTAAGCCTTACGCAAGCACGCGCTCTTGTACCCGAAAAGGGCTTTATCCAGTGTCATAGGTCCTATGTAGTGAATAAGAACGCTATACATTCACTGCGCCGCTACGAGTTAACTCTTACAGACGGAAACTCTGTCCCTGTAAGCAAGCAGCGCTACCAAGAAGTGACAGCGCTGCTTGCGTTGTGAATTTCTAACAGCTGAGCGTTTACAGCTAAGCCCTTTCTTGTTGCTAGCTTCTGCGATGAGCAGAGCGACGTTTAGCAATAAGGGCGATGATTGCTGAAAGCGCAGCAAGGAGTTCTTCCTCACTGCGCTTCTAACACCAAATAACCATTAACCACTACTGCATAACTAGCAGTTAACAGAAACAATGACTTTTAGTATCAGCTAGTCACTGACCGCTACTTAGCGGCTTTTTCTTCTTCCTTTTCAATTTCGCCAGATTCAATCTTGTTTTCCAAATCTGCTTTCGCAACCGAATCGTCTCCTGCAGAACGAGCGAGAATGTTTGCGTAAATTGCACCAGAAATGTTATGCCACACGCTAAATACCGCACCTGGCACTGCCGCCAAAGGCATCGTAGCAAAATGTACAGTTGCCAAAGAAGTAGCAAGACCAGAATTCTGCATACCTACTTCGATAGACAAGGTGCGACGCTGAGCTTTGCTCAAACCGAGCAAACGACCCGCCAAATAGCCCAAGGCGTATCCGCACACATTATGAAGCATAACTACCACAATAATAAGCAAACCAACAGTCATTAAGCTTGCTGCATTAGCTGCAACAACCGCCATGATGATAAGAGAAATACCAATTACGGAAATCAACGGAAGCACGCGAGAGAATTCTTTTGCGAACTTTTCAAAAATCCTATTGATAATAAAACCGACAGCAATAGGAACTAAAACTACCTGAACAATAGAAATAAACATCTCCAAAACCGCAACATCAACGGTTTGACCCGCAATAAGCAATACCAAAAGCGGCGTTACAACAGGAGCCATAATCGTAGTGCATGCAGTCATGCCTACCGAAAGCGCTACATCACCTTTAGCCAAATACGTCATAACGTTGGAGCTGGTACCACCTGGGCAGCAACCTACCAAAATAACACCTATTGCTAACTCGGGAGGAAGCTGGAAAATCGTAACTAAAATAAAAGCAAGACCAGGCATGATAATAAACTGTGCAAAAATACCCGTTATTACCGCCTTTGGCTTCGTGAATACAACTTTGAAGTCGGTCAAGGTCAAAGTCATACCCATACCAAACATAACGATACCCAGAAGAATATTTACATAACTCGTCTTAATTACCGACGAAACAGGACCAGGAAAGACCAAGGCAATAATTGCGACAAGTAGAGCAATGATTGCCATGTACTTTCCGGCGTAGTCGCTGATTTTTTCTAATACCTTCATGAATCATCCTTTCAAATCTCAGAGCCAATATTTAAACAAGAACTAAGTAACTGTTAAAAAGCAACGTAATTCTTGAATTGTGCAAAGATATTCCTCTTGTCTGTTCACTACAAGTTTTATTGCTCTCTTTTTTGGAACCGTAGCAAATTCAACGGTTTGTGGTTTATTCATTCTGCTTTGTTTTAATGAAGAATTTGCTAGAGTAGTTAACAATTTTTTAAACATTGTTTGTTTGCAGCGTTTGATCACGTACCTTGTTTTAGGTTGCGCGAATTTCAAATGCGACTGCGTGACTTATGGGCATATTGGTAACACGCACGAAAAACCGCTAAAGGACTACTACTGCTTATGAAATCTTCTTTGCTTCCCCGATTAAAAGAACTCATCATAAAACGAAAGCGAATTCTTATTATTTCTGCTTGCGTTATTTTGTTCATTGAACTATTAGACGATGTTCTAGAAGGCGACTTCATGACCCTTGACCGATTAGCACGTGCCTTCTTTGTTGAAAACCTTCGCGCCGACTGGCTTACTCCGATTATGGAGAGTATTTCAGCGCTAGCTGCGCCCATTTCTTTACTGGTATTGTTGCTAGTTATTGCTGCCTTTGCTCCCGGAAGACGTCCCGGTATGTTCTGCGCCGTCAACTTGGTATTAGTTGTTGCTCTAAATTTAATTCTAAAGGAATTAGTTCAGCGTCCTCGCCCAGAGGATATTAGTCTTATTGTAGAGACAGGATTCAGTTTCCCTTCTGGTCATTCCATGGTTGCCATGGCATTCTTTGGACTTTTGGTATGGCTGGTGTGGACCTACGAAAAAGACCGAACTATGCGCTATGCGTGCTGTGCTGGGTTTTCGCTTTTAATTCTTTTAATTGGCATAAGCCGTATTTACCTTGGCGTTCATTATGCATCTGACGTTCTTGCAGGCTTTTGCATATCACTTGCATGGTTGGCAATGTATACCAGCGTGGCAGCTCCTCTGCTTTTACGAGCACCAGAACCTCCTGAAGTACCTTAAAAACCGTAGCACTAAAAGCCTACTGTCTCACCAAAAAGCGTGATCCAGCGCCTAATTACTGACGATCAGAATAGTCATCATCAACCGAAGCAATTATTTCGGAATAACCATCCTTCTTAGCTCGTTCGCTCCTAGAAGCGTTTCGCGCTAATTTGTCATCGGATATTTTCGGCAAGTTATTCAATTTTGATCGGTTATTGTACCTAGAAGACCCGCTTCTTCCTTGTTCTGTTGAAGTGTGCCTTGCTTGAGATTCACTTTGCTGACTCTGGGGATTTCTATGCACTCCATCATAAGCCCTTCGCACTCGTCGCACACGCGCCTCATCACGAGCTTCACGCGCCGCCCGCTCTTCGCGCGCACGCAAACGTGCCTCGCTTGGCTGAGACGCTGTTCGAGCAGAAGAAGTTCTTGATGTTCGCGAAGACACTCCTTCACTATCAGAAACACGAGAATGACTACGATCGAGGTTTGCGTGACGGCCTCTGCCTGCTTCACGAACTTTGCCTGCTTCACGAGCTCGAACACCTGCAATGCTTTCTCCATACGCACGCGCAGCAGCCTCTTCTCCCGCAAGTGTTTCTTCTACACGTTCAGGATGACGATGAAGCTCAAGGCGAATGCTTGCATATTCCCAGACTAGCAATACAAGCAAAATTGTCATAACAATCAGATAGCCAATAACAGCACCAGGCAAACCAGTAAAATCAATCAGCAAAATCGGAATAAAGAGCGAGAATCCGAACGTAATCACGTACAACTTCATTACCGATTTCTGGCGACGAAGCACCGTAATTACCTGGTAAATAAAGTCAATTATCGCGGTAACACCACCAGCGGCAATCATGATGTAGCTCAATCCACGGAATTGCTCGAAGTCAATGCCGTACATGAAGCTCATAACGGGAATACCGATGGTTGCCATTACAAAAATGACCGCCAAAGTGATAACAATTACTACCGCAACAATTGCCAGAATAACCAAGTCGAAACGACGACGCTTTTCTGCATCCGCCCACATTTGCGCCATACGAACGAGCAGGGGTTTATAAATTGAACCCACCGTAAGCAAGATAGCCTGAGCTGGGAAATATAACGCATTGAAATACAACTGATTATCGTAGGAGAGCACGCCTTCCATTACAAACTTCGGCATGTTGTCGATAAGGGCGTACATGAATAATGCAATAAATACAGGAAAACACTGTTTGAAAAGTGCCGCTATTCTTGCATGGCTTCTTCCCCGCGATCGAGGCGTTTCCAAGTGAGCAAGAGGAAACGTAAGCACCACAAACGTAAGAGCTGCAGCAACCGCCATGGCGATACTTGCTACAACAAGATTTCGCGTAATGAGAAGCGCCAAAGAGAAAACGATAAACACAACAATGGAGCGGAACGCCTGGGATATACCAGCAAGATAGAGCTTATCCATCTGCTGTAAGCGACCTTCATACACATCCGCTAGACCATCGATCATTTTGTACGTACAAACCGCCATACAGATACTGAACATATTTGCATCGTATCCACGGAAAGAACAGTACACGTAAGCCACTAACATCATAATGATGCAGGTAATCCAACGATTTATCTGATAATCAAAAAACGAATGCTTTTCGCCAATATCGGAAACTTGATAAGTACGAACACCATAGTTACCCACAATCATCAGCAAGGTGCCGATGATAAATGCCATGGAAAACATACCTGCTTGCTCGGTACCGCTAAGCTGAGTAACCACAATAGTAAGGAATGGGAATACCATTCCCCATGCGCTTGTGCCAATAGTGTTACAGATATAGTCACGAGAAGTTCTGTGTGAGGCAAATTCTTCTTCTTGGTCGAACGAGCCTTCCGTCACAACGCCAAGCAAGCGATTGCACCAACGATTAACGACGCGTGCTATATAATTCTGCTTATGAGGGCGGCTCTGTCGTTGCTTTCTACTTTTACTCGTAGTTCTTTTATCTTCTGTTTGAGCACCGCCATTAAAGCCACCCGGGATAGAAGATGCTGCTTTATGCACTACATTACGAGCTTTATCCGCAAAAGAGCCCGAAGGCTCTGATTGTTTTCGATGTTTTCCTTGCATACGCGCTGGAATCTTGTCCTCTCTGCACGCGCCATCAGGCACTTTCAGTTCGGTACTTGCATTTCTTATTTATAGCTTTGACAAATTATAGTGGGTTGAAAGGCTACCACTTTAGATTTGACTAAAACTTCACTCATATCGCGTTAAGGACTTCACTCAAGCCTCTAAGCTCTCGCTTAATCCTTACCGCGCTTCCCTGTCGCACTATTTCCACAAAACAATAGCTGCCGCGAGAAATCCCACGACAGCTATTGCAAATTAATACAAGTCTCTATATTTACCTAGATTTCTGAAATTTGACTTCTCGCTTCTACGGAAACTTTCATATAAAACAGCTCTGCGAAGACTTTCATCTACCTAGTAGATACCGAACATGAAGCCCAATTCATCTTCCCAAGCCCCTTCGTCTACTGCCCAAGTTCCGTCAGATTGCTTCACGAAATCGATTGCGGTGTAATAGCTGGTCATATCAGAAGTTTCATCCATTGCCTGGTTATAGAGTTCGCCCAAACGTGCAGCTGCTTCTTCAGCAGTCATAGATTCTGCTTCACCAGAGCTAACAAAATCGTCCGCCAATTCATAGAAGTTGTTCATGAATGCAAACGAATCGCGCATTTCAAGATCAGCATACATGGTTGCTGTTCCGCTTTCTTCATCTACATACACACCGTCAAATTCATAGTTGAAATCAGTAAGCATCCAAGTAGCAACTGCCTCAGCGCTCGATCCCATTTCCTCATGAGAAATACCCATGGAATCAGCAAAACCCTGATCCAAATTCGTAGCAATGTAATCTACCAATGCAGGATCTTGATTTTTTAGCTGATCGAGCTTAGCGATACCCAAGTCATAGCATGCCTGTTCATCTACGGTTAGATCTTCTGGTGCTTCAGCGGTAATGCTGTCGGAGGTCGAATACGACGTGCTTGAAGCATCATCAATTGTCTGCCCAATAATGGCAACCGAAAATACTATGCCAATAATAAAGGAAATAATGGCGCAAACGATACCGATAATACCGCAGATCAAACCACCAGTCGTCTTACCGTTCTTGCCCGTTGATTTAACCGCTTTACGAGAAAGCACAATAGCAACAATTGCCAGAACAATAGCAACCAGCGGGCTAAGCCAAGCAACAGGAATTGCTAAAATACCGCAAACCAAAGCTGCTGTTCCTTTAGGCTTTACTCCTGCTCCAGCCCCTGGGGTATAAGGTGGCTGCAGCGGTGGAACAGTACCATTACCTACTCCTGGCTGCTGCGGTTGAGGAGCGGGCTGCTGTCCTGGCTGCATTGGCTGAGTGGGCTGAGCTGGAGCAGCTGCCGGTTG
>OGYW01002303.1_pt1 | contig 14857 bp, 10 predicted proteins | sample 1576621 | NCBI WGS metagenome assembly OGYW01 (sample SAMEA3541528, study PRJEB24748) | human gut metagenome | biome: human gut; feature: human-associated habitat; material: faeces | place: China | collected 2012 | reverse complement strand
GCACAGATCATCATCAACCATGTACAGGCCCGTGATGATGAGAAGATCGACAATATGGATCAGGCACTGGAAAGAGCAGTCGACAACGGGGTTAAGAATCTGGTCGTACAGCCGACACATCTGATGCATGGTGCCGAGTATGATGAACTGACAGAAGCAGTTGAGAACTACAAAGATAAATTTGAATCTGTAAAAATTGCAGAACCACTTCTCGGTGAAGTCGGAGCGGATGAAACAGCGATCAATGAGGATAAAGCAGCTGTTGCAGAAGCAATTACAGCAGAAGCTGTAAAGACAGCTGGATTTGACAGCCTGGATGCGGCAAAAGAAGAGGGAACCGCATTTGTATTTATGGGACATGGAACTTCTCATACAGCAAAGATCAGCTATTCACAGATGCAGACACAGATGGAACAGCTTGGTTATGAGAATGTATTTATCGGAACTGTAGAAGGCGAACCGGAAGATACCGCTTGTGAAGCAGTAATTGAAAAGCTCAAAAATGCAGGATACAAGAAAGTAATCCTTCGTCCACTGATGGTTGTAGCAGGAGATCATGCAAACAACGATATGGCAGGCGATGATGACGATTCTTGGAAGAGCCAGTTTGAAGCATCCGGAGTATTTGACAGTATTGATACACAGATTGCAGGTCTTGGTGAGATCGATGCGATCCAGCAGCTTTATGTGGCACATACACAGGCTGCAATTGATGCAGAATAAATAAAAAAAGAGGGATTTATAAGATGAAAAAGAAACTGTTAGTATTGGTATTATCTGCTGTAATGGCAGTGGGAATGATGAGCGGATGCGGTGCAAAATCAGACACATCAGATACGAAAGCAAAGACAGCAGAAAGCTCTTCTGCTAAAGAAGAGGAAACAGAGGAACAGACAGAGTGTGAGCTTGAAGACGGAACCTACACAGCAGAGTTCAAGACTGACAGCGGAATGTTTCATGTAAATGAAGCGAATGACGGAAAAGGAACACTCACAGTAAAAGACGGGAAAATGATGATCCATGTCAGCCTGGTTTCTAAGAAGATCGTCAACCTGTTTGAAGGAACATCCGAAGATGCACAGAAAGATGGTGCAGAACTTCTGGAACCTACAACAGATACGGTAACCTATAGCGACGGTGCAACAGAAGAAGTTTATGGATTTGATATTCCGGTTCCTGAACTGGATAAAGAATTTGATGTGGCTCTGCTCGGAAAAAAAGGAGTCTGGTATGATCATAAGGTAAGTGTGACCAATCCGGTGAAAGTCGAAGAATAATTGAAGATAAGTGAAAGGACTGTTTCCCTGAGAAATGGGAAATGGTCCTTTTTTTGCTTGGGCATGAACTGGATAACACTATACTTTTATATGTCAGATAGTGTATACTAGGCAGTGGAAGATCATACAAAAGAGAGAATGTTTTGTATATAAAAACTAAAATGTGGAGAGGAAGTTAAAATACGATGTACTACGTACCAGATGGCACAAAAGAGTGTGGATTTTATGAATGTAAAAAATGTGGAAACCGTTTCTTATCCTTACAGACAATGAACCGGATCCCATGTCCGGAATGTGAGGCAGAGATCGACTATGAGATCGGACCAGACGAATCCATGGAAGATGCTCTGGACACGGCAGAATTACTGGAAAAGATCATCGGTGAAGAAGAAGTAGAGAAAATGGATGGACTTCTGAGTCTTGCAATTACCGGTGGAGACTGTAACTGGATTTAATTTTCGGTTAAAAGTGTTGAATGGGTGGTTAGGAAAAACAAACGAAGTGTGTTATAATAGAAATATGAGTAAAAAAGGGAGAAAATAGATGGATATTCATGATTTGAAAATATTTCTGATGATCGCACAGGCGTGCAGTGTTTCCAAACTATGCAGCCTTCACATTCCCATTTGTTATCAGTGCGATTGCAAGTAAACAAACTATGGCATGTGCAGCAAATATGGGACATCCAATGCCATTTCTTCAGTATGTAGTTCTGATCGAGACAATTATTGCAGCAGCACTTGTTGTTTATACTTATGTTCGTTTTATGGGGGCTATTTTCGGAGGAAAGAAATAAAAGATTTGACCGGACAGATAAAAAAGGGTAAACTTAAATTTATCAAGAATATGTCGGATGAGGGACGTCCTAGACACCGCAAGGGGCCGAAGAAGCAAAGCGTAAGGTAACATCTTCCTTTCGTGGAAACTGACAGGCAAAAAGGAAGGCGACCTGACGAATCTTTGGAGAGTGTGCAAAGAAAGCACCACCTACGAGGCTAGAACCAACTGGTAAAAGGACAGAGAAAACAGATGAACGATTTTTTTCGTGTATCTGTTTTTTTCTGCCCTTTTTATATGGGCACTAATATGAGATGAGACTGTTAGCAGGCAGTACGTGGTGGCATACAGAAGTATTATCCGAGGAAGAAGGGAAAGGGCATTTTTTGAATAAAATTTGACAGAAGAAAAAGAAAAGCTGGAGGAAAAAAAGATGAGAATGATGCTTGTAGGAGCCGGTGCTGTCGGTGAAAGTATTTTAAAAGTAATGCAGTGGAGAGACCAAAAGGGAGAATGGCTGAAATATGTGCTGGTCTGCGACTATGATCTGAAAAGGGCAGAGGAAGTTGTCGGTATGATGAAGGGGGATTCCCGTTTTGAAGCTTCTAAGATTGATGCGACAAATACAGAGAAAATGGCAGAACTGATCCGGGAGCATAAGATTGATTTTGTGATGGATGCAGCACCACCTTTTGCAAGTAATATGATTTTTGACGCTGCATTTAAAACGGGTGCAGATTACGGAAGCATGGGAACCTGGTCGGTTCCGATGGAAAATCCGGCTTACGGACTTGGTATTGAGAACAGCTATACTGAACCGATGACAAAATACAATTTTGACCGTCATGAAGCCTGGAAGAAGCAGGGGAATATGGCTGTGATCTGTATGGGAATCGATCCGGGTGTTGTAAATGTATTTGCAAAATACGCGGCGACAGAGCTTTTGGATGAAATAACAGAAGTTCATGTAAAAGACGGCGGAAATCTGTCTGTTCCGGGTGCAGATCCGGATGACATTATGTTTGGATTCAACGTGTGGACCGTGCTGGATGAGGTAATGAACCCGAATGTTGAGTATGATAAGGAGAAGGGCGGATTTATCGTAGAAAAAGCATTTGCAGGGCAGGAAGTCTATGAGATGCCGGAAGGAGTAGGAAAAAATACCCTGGTAAAGGTAGAGCATGAGGAAGTTGTGACGATGGCACGCTACTTAAGCCAGTATGGATTGAAAAAGGCAACCTTCAAGATCAGTCTTGATGAGAATCTGATCACGGCACTTAAGGTGCTGGATAAGCTGGGACTTCGCAGTATCAAGCCGGTGCAGGTAGGGGATGTGAAGGTAGTTCCAAGAGATGTGGTTGCAGCCTGTGCACCGCAGCCAAAAGATATCGGAGATGAGATGACCGGAAAAATGCTGGTCGGAGTACAGTGTATCGGAAAGAAAGACGGAAAGGAAAAAGAATACTTCCTGTATCAGCCATTTGATAATCAGGAGTCTATCGAAAGATGGGGAACCCAGGCTGTTACCGCCCAGACAGGATTTGGAGCAGCACTTGCACTGGAGCTGATCGGAAGAGGAATCTGGAAAGAAGCTGGGGTCTATGCACCGGAATATTTTGATCCGAAACCATACCTTGAATTAATGAAAGAAAGTGGTTATAAATACGGAATTATAGAGAAATAATCTGGATGCGCTCAGAGATGGTCTGAGAAAATAAACAAAATAAAGTTACGCGCAAAACGGTACAAAGTCATAGAAGAACTTTGTACCGTTTTGTGTGTGACAGGAAATCAGATCAACTTACACTCTTTGGCCCATTTGGTGACAAAGGTAAGAAACTTATCAAGTGCAGGAGAGAGTTCAGGTGTATCCAGATAGGCTACGGACAGATTCCTGCGGAAGTGTTCGGTAAAGGAACGGACACAGACGTTGAATGGAATATTATGAAGCAGAAGTTTGGGAAGTACAGTGATGCCAAAGCCCTGTTCCACCATTTTAATCGCGGTATAGTCTTCATTGATCCGAAATCTTACGTTAGGCGTGATATGGTTTAATCGGAATAATTTTCCGGTTTCATAATCAAAATCATCGGCGGAGAGAACAAAATCCTGTCCGTCAATATCGGCAAAAGATACCGTCAGCTGATCGGCAAGAGGATGGTTCAGGGAAGTAACCAGAACCAGTTCGTCGGTGCCGACAGGCAGATTTGGGAAATCCTTTGCGACATATTGCGAAACAAAGATACAGTCCAGTTCTTTTTTGTGAAGCTTTTCCGTCAGGTTCTGAAATCCGTCAACATAGAGCCGAAAGGTGATATTCGGGTATTCGGCAGAAAAATTTTTCAGTACTCCGGGGAGCCAGTTATAGGCAATGCTCTGCACCGTTCCGATGCGGATAAAACCACTGTCCAGATTGTTGATATTTGAGACGATCTGATCGATCCGTGTATTGGCGGAGCGGATATGCATAAGTTCTTCAAAGATGGGTTCTGTTCCGGGAAGTGCTTCCATTCCGTTTTTTGAACGCTTGAACAGCTTAAGACCAATCTCTTTTTCATAATTGCGGATAGTCTGGCTGACAGCTGACTGTGTGTAGTTGTGTTTTTGAGCAGCTTTCGAGATGCTCTGATTCTCATAGACATCAAGAATCACATCGTATTTAGACATGATGAAACCTCCCGTGGTGTTGATAAACAATGCTCTTTTACTATCTTACTTAATATAAGGAAGATAATCAATATCTGTGGGATTTTATTATAAATTTTTTTAAAATCAAACATAAGAAAAAGTGAAAATATAAGCGCAAATCAAAGAGTTAACAATGTATTAAGAAAAAGTGAAGTCTGATATCAGTTTTACAGACTTTTCAATGACCGGAAACTGGAATAGCATAGAACAGGGGAATGAAATTCAAAGGAGTTTAAGTGTATCATGAATTAAAGGAGAAGAATAATGGGATACAATTACTGGAACGGAACAGAAGCGGCACACCGCCGTGTTATGATGAAGGCGGCAGGATATTCGGATGAAGATATCCGTCAGAAACCGCATATCGGAATACCGAATTCTTACATGGCAGGTTCTCCCGGAACTGCGCATCTTCGCCAGGTGACAGAAGCTGTAAAAGAGGGAATCTGGGCAGCAGGAGGAATCCCGGTAGAATTCGGAATCCCGGCTACTTGCGGAAATGTGGCAAATGGTGCGGATGAGATGAAGTATGAGCAGGTAGGAAGAGATATCGTGGCAATGTCCATCGAATTTGTATCCAGAATACATAATTTCGATGCGATCTGCTGTGTGGCATCCTGTGATCTGATCATTGCCGGATGTTATCTGGCAGCGTGCAGACTGGATATTCCGGCCCTGGTAGTGACCGGGGGATCAATGCAGGCCGGAAATTACTGCGGGAAGACAGTTGTAGAGGCAGATCTGGATGCGGCAAGATTCTCAGGTGCTTCCGAAGCTGAGTTATTTGAAATGGAAGAAAGCGTCTGCCCGTCATTCGGTGCCTGCCCGTCCATGGGAACAGCGAACACGATGCAGATGTTAGGTGAGGTGCTGAACCTGGTTATGCCGGGAACATCTACAATTCCGGCATCAGATAATGCAAGACTTCGTGCTGCAAGAACAGCAGGAAAATACATGGTACAGCTTGCCAGGTCCGGAAAGACACCAAAAGATCTGATCACCAAAGATGTTCTGGAAAATGCGATCATGTTTGATATGGCAGTTGCAGGATCAACCAATGCGGTACTGCATATCCTGGCATACGCATATGAACTTGGTATCAAGCTTACACTGGCAGATTTTGAAAAGTATGCGAAGGAAATTTACTGCATCAATGCAGTGATTCCAAGCGGACCGTATACAGTTGTAGATTTTCATTATGCCGGCGGTGTAAAGCAGGTCATGAAGCAGCTTGCCGGTAAAATCCATACCGATGCGCCGACGATTTACGGGGATACAACTTGGGGTGAACTCCTCGATTCTGTGAAAAGCGCGCCAAATAAAGTCATTCATTCGCTGGAAGATCCTGTAGCAAAAGAACCGGGACTTAAAATCATGCGGGGAAATATTTCTCCGGCAGGGGCGATCGTACGTCCGACAGCAGTATATGAAGAAGTAAAATACATCAAAGGTGCGGCAAAAGTGTATGAATGCGATCAGGATGCATATAGAGCCATTATGGCAGGTGAGATTGTTGCGGGGGACATTCTTGTTATCCGCTATGAAGGCTGTAAAGGAGCACCGGGTATGAAAGAGCTGATGCTTAGTATCGATGCGCTGATCGGACTTGGACTTGATAAAAAGGTCGGGCTTATCACAGACGCGCGTTTCTCCGGATTCAACTACGGAGCAATCGTCGGACATGTTTCTCCGGAAGCTTATGACGGCGGTGTGATCGCTTTGATCGAAAATGGTGATGAAATTGAGATGGACATTGCAGGGGGAACCGTCAATCTTCTCGTATCCGATGAGATCTTAGCAGAAAGAAGAAAATCCTGGGTACGTCCGCCGCTTAAGCAGCAGAAGGGTGTTTTAAATATTTACGCACAGAACTGCAGACCGGCAGAAGAAGGCGGTGCAATGCAGCCATGGGCACTGGATGCAGACTACGGATATCATCACGAATAAAAGTATTGGTATGGATAAGGAGAGAACGGGTATGTTATTGCTTTCAAAAGAGGATATTAAAAGTGTAATTACAATGAAAGATATGATCGAAGCGGATAAGCAGGCATTTAAGATGGTTGTCGATGGTACGGTAGATACACCACTTCGTACAGTCATCAATGGAAAATATGACGGCGCATTTCTGTTTATGCCGGCCTATGCTCCGGAATTAGATGCAGCAGCCATGAAGGTGATCAACATTTTTCCACACAATATCGATAACAATCTGATGACATCACCGGCGCAGACCATGCTGATCGACGGAAAGACGGGATATGTGATCGCGATGCTGGATGGAACTTATGTGACACAGCTTCGTACGGGGGCCTCTTCCGGTGCAGCATTTGATCTGCTTGGAAAAAAGGAATGTAAAAAAGGTGCAATGATCGGTACAGGGGGACAGGCAGCAGCTCAACTTGAGGCAATGCTCGCAGCAAGAAAGCTGGAAGAAGTAAAGATCTTTGACCTGAATGAAGAAAGATGCAAAGCATTTGCCGAAGAAATGCAGAAGGGACTGGCTAAATACGGTGCAAAAATCATACCGGCCAAGGATTCAGATGACTGTATCGAAGATGCAGATCTTATTATCACAGTGACTCCTTCCGCAAAACCGGTATTTGACGGAACAAAGGTAAAAGCCGGTGCAACCATCAGCTGCGTAGGTACTTATGAGCCCCATAAGCATGAGCTGGATCCGGCAGTTTTACCGAGAGCATCTAAGATTATCTGTGATTCAAAAGAGGCGGCGCTTTCAGAGACGGGGGATCTTCTGATTCCGATTGCAGAGGGAATCATTACAGAAGAGGATGTGCTTGGAAGTCTTGGAGATGTGATCAATGTAAAGATCAAAGGACGTGAAAATGACGAAGAAATTATCGTATATGAAACTGTAGGAGTTGCTGCGCAGGATCTGGTAGCAGCAAAAGTGATTTATGATAAGGCAGTAGAAGCCGGAAAAGGACTTCGCTGGGGAGAATAATCTAAAAAGAGGATGTAAATACAAAAAACACGGAATATTTCCGTGTTTTTTGTATTTTAAAGAATAGCTTTGTGATAAGATAAATGAGAACAATAATTTAAAGAAAAGGAAACAAGAGAAATGCTAACTACATGGATTCAGGCAGTATACCAATTTTTATGGGGAGATCTTTTAAGGATACCACTTCCGGGAGGCTCCTCTTTTGGTGTGTCACTGCTTATTATTTTGCTGATTCCCACAGGAATCTATTTTACGATCAGAACAAGATTTTTGCCGGTTCGTCTTTTTGGCGATATGGTTCGCGCACTTACCGGGAAAAAGAAGGAAGATGGCAGTCTGTCGACTTTTCAGACACTGATCGTCTCAACTGCAACAAGAGTCGGAATGGGAAATCTGGTAGGAGTAGTCGCTGCCGTTTCCGCAGGCGGTGCCGGTGCGGTATTCTGGATGTGGATCACAGCGATCATCGGTTCTTCAACTGCGTTTATCGAGGCAACACTTGCACAGCTTTATAAAGAAAAAGATCCGCTTTACGGAGGCTACCGCGGAGGTCCGGCATATTATATGCATCATTATGTAGAGAGACGGACAGGAAAGACAAAGAAACATGTCTGTATTGCGGTGCTCTTTGCAATCTCAGGGCTTATCTGCTGGGCCGGGATCAGTCAGGTGATCAGTAATTCGGTTGCATCTTCTTTTGAAAATGCATTTGGGATTCCGCCAATTTTTACGACGGTGATTCTGGTAGCCGTTGCGGCAGTGATTGTACTGCGAAAAAATGCCACAGTAAAGGTGTTGGATATTCTGGTTCCAATCATGGCAGTCTGTTATTTTGTGATTACGATAGTCATTATCTTATTGAATATCCGAAGCCTTCCGGGTGTATTTGAGCGGATTATCCAGGAAGCGTTTGGAATCCGTCAGGCAGCAGCCGGAGGGTTCGGAGCAGTTCTTATGAATGGTGTAAAAAGAGGGTTATTTTCCAACGAAGCGGGTTCGGGATCAGCACCATGCGCAGCTGCGGCTGCAGAATGTGATACGCCTGTAAAAGCAGGATTTATACAGGCATTGGGTGTATTTATAGATACAATTGTGATCTGCAGCTGTACGGCGATGATCATGCTTCTTGTGCCGGAAAAGATGATAGCAGGACTGGAAGGAATGGAGCTTTTGCAGACAGCAATGAATTATCATCTCGGTAAATTTGGCGTGATCTTTATTGCGGTTACGTTGTTCCTTTTCAGCTTTTCAACGTTTCTTGGAATCCTGTTTTATGCAAGAGGAAATGTGGCATATCTTTTAGGGGATAAGTGGTGCTGGCAGACAGCATATAAAATCCTCGCACTTGTGATGCTCTTTATCGGAGGAATTGCGGCTTATCATATTGTATGGGATCTTGGCGATGTGGGAATCGGACTTATGACGATTTTTAATATTGTGACTTTGTATCCTATGGGTGGAGAGGCACTGGAGGAATTGAGGAAGTACGAAAAAAATAAACAGTAGGAGAAACTGGAGAATGTCAAAAGATGAATATTTAATTACAGATGCGCCTCTTAAAGCATTAACTGTTTTTGCAATGCCTATGATTTTAGGCAGCTTTTTTCAACAAGTATATAATATGGCTGATTCTATTATCGTAGGTCAGTTTGTTGGTTCGTCTGCACTGGCGGCAGTCGGTGCCTGCGCTGCACTTACGAATGTCTTCATTTGTATAGCATTGGGTGCCGGTGTAGGTGCAGGAGTGCTCGTGAGCCGTTATTTTGGAGCCAGAGATTATAGTAAAATGAAAACAATCGTGTCAACATCATTGATCAGCTTCCTGATTCTAAGCGTACTTCTGGGTATATTTGGCTTTTGTTTTTCCCATTCGATGATGAGTTTATTACAGACACCTGCTGATATACTGGATGAAGCAGTACTGTACCTTCGTGTTTATTTTGTGGGATTTCCGTTTCTGTTTATGTATAACATCCTTTCAACGATGTTTACCTCGATCGGTGAATCAAAGATTCCATTGGGACTGTTGATATTTTCTTCTATTTTGAATATTTTTATGGATCTCTGGATGGTGGCCGGACTTGGTTTGGGGGTATTTGGTGCAGCTCTTGCAACCCTCATTGCGCAGGGGATTTCGGCAGTGTTTTCACTTTTGATTTTCTTTAGCCGGATGCATCGATATAAAAGTCATTTTGACTGGTTTGATGGGAAGGAATTGCATTCCATGCTTCGGATCGCTGTGCCATCTGTTCTTCAGCAGTCTACAGTGTCAATTGGCATGATGATCGTACAGGCAGTTGTAAATCCATTCGGTACACAGGCACTTGCCGGTTATTCGGCAACGATGCGGGTAGAGAACGTTTTTTCACTGATTTTTGTATCCATTGGAAATGCAGTTTCACCGTATGTTTCCCAGAATTTTGGCGCAAAGAAAATGGAACGTATCCAAAAAGGATATCATGCGGCACTGGTGTTGGATTTATGTTTTGCAGTTCTTGCTTTTATAGTCATTGAAACGCTGCATACCCAGATTTCCTCGTTATTCCTGGGGAAAGACGGAACTGCCCTGGCATATCAGGTGTCCGGGGATTATATGAGATGGCTTGGTTACTTTTTCATTTTTATGGGTATCAAGATGGCAACAGATGGAGTACTCCGTGGACTTGGTGTTATGCGCCCGTTTCTCGTCGCCAATATGGTAAACCTTGCAATCCGCCTGACAGTTGCTTTGATTTTTGCACCTCGTTTTGGTATCGAATTTGTCTGGCTTGCTGTACCGGCTGGCTGGTTTGCCAATTTTGCGATTTCCTATGTGGCACTTAGAAAATCGTGGCCAACTGATAAAGCAGCTTCAGTTTGCTAACTGTCTGTTTATTCCGGAAATAGAATTACCCGCACCAACGGTGCGGGTAATAGCATAAGTCAGCAAGAATATGAAATCAGAAATATAATGCCGAAAATCCTTATGGAAGCGGATGACCTGCAGCCAGGTACAGCTCATACCATTCTTTGCGAGTCAGTGTTATCTCACATGCTGCGATAATTTCTTTCAGGCGGCTTTCGCTTGCAGTTCCGGTAATGATTTGCATATTTGCCGGGTGGCGTAAAATCCACGCAGCCGCAATGGTAGTGTCGCTGACATTATATTTTTCAGCCAGTACATGAAGCTTTTGATTCAGTTCCGGGTATTCGTCACTTCCGAGAAAGCATCCTTTCCATGCCGGCATCTGAAATGGTGACCAGGCCTGGAGGGTGATATCATGGAGGCGGCAGTAGTCGAGCAGACTTCCGTCGTGGTCAATTGAACCGGAGGTTTCCATATTGACTTCCATGCCATTTGCAACAAGATTGGAAACAGGAATGCTGAATTGAACCTGGTTGACAACGAGCGGTTGGCAGACATACTTCTGCAGCAGTGCAATCTGCATCGGTTTGTGGTTTGAAACACCAAAATGGCGGACCTTTCCGCTCTCAAACAGAACATCAAATGCGGCAGCAACCTCTTCCGGTTCTACGAGTGCATCCGGACGGTGAAGCAGCAGAAGATCGAGATAATCTGTCTGAAGCCGTTTTAAAATACCATCGACGGATTTCAAAATGTGCTCTTTTGAGAGATCATAACAACCTTGCCGGATGCCGCATTTTGACTGCAGGTAAATATCTTCCCGTTTCAGGGATGGATCGCCGGCAAAGGCTTCGCCGAACACAGTCTCGCTCATACCGCCGCCATAGATATCCGCATGATCGAAGAAATATGCGCCCTGTTCCAATGCAGAGTGAATGAAATGGTTCATTTCCTCCTTCGATTTTTCAGAAAGTCGCATGCATCCGACTGCAATGGAAGGAATTTTTTGCAGATGATTGCCCAAAATAGTTTCTCTCATGATAAAAATCTCCTTTGTAATGATTTGATATTCGCGGAATTTTTCCGTAAAGCAAGTATGGAAGAAGTCCGGAAGTAAAGAAATAATAATTGTTATACTTTTGACCATAGTATCATCATATCATAGAAGCGCACTCGAGAGTCAATGAAAAAAAGATAAAAGACGAAATTCCTACGAACTGTGAAGTTAAGCAGTTTGTAGGAATTTTTTTGGAAAAATTTACAACCCAAAAATCAATGTAAATACAACCTTATAATGTTAAAATAAATATGCATATTCAACATATTTGTTGAAAAATAATGATGCTTGAATAAAGGAGGGACAGCCGGAATGAATTTAAAAGAAGTTTATGAGATTTTTTATCCGGGCAAATGTAAAGAAAATCCATCTGTGTGGAATGTTCCCCCAAAATACCGTTCGAAAAAAGATTTTTTTGAAGAACTTCTTCCAATGGAAATACGATGGATCAATTTTAAAATCTGGAATGATAAAGCACGAAGAAGCAGATTTTTTTCGAATTGTAAAGGAGAAACCCGATATATTGCATCATTACGCACATTTTTATTTGAACAACCATGGACTATCTCGAGGATAGAAGGAAAAGCGAATGAGCTTTTGAGTGGTCAGATTTCCGAAAAGGTTATGAATGAAAGCTTTTTACGGATTGTAGAGAAAGAAGGAATCGAGATTTCGAGGAAGCTTAGATCATATTTGTTTGATGACGAGACAAATCAGTTGAAAACAAAATGGGGGAATGTACTGACGTTTTATGTTCTACTGGCTATTTTACCGGAAGAAATTAATCAGATTTACGTACAGTATTTGTATAATCAAGAACAGAGTGCGCAACTTAAGGGAGAAGAGGAGAGTAATGGTGTAGCAATAAAAGATGCTGCATTATTTCAATATGAATATCCACCGGATATGAGCATTGTATCGCCGGGAGAAAAAATAAATCATACATGGGTAATCAAAAATGTAGGGGATACTCTATGGGAGAATCGATATTATGAATGTAATCAGTCTATGATGGAATTAGATGAAAAAAACAGAATTCTTCGGATTCCGAAATTTGTTTACCCGGGAGATAAAGTGTCTCCAAGTGTATCATTTTATGCACCGGACAAACCGGGAACTTATGTCATGAACTGGAAAATGAAGGATAGCAAAGGAAAGATTGTTTTCCCGGATAAATTGGGAATAGGATTGCATTTCATGGTAATGGATTTTGAAGAGGATAAAGCAATCCGGGGTGAAAATTATAATGTAATAGAAGAAATACCTCGACTTTCTGTCCCGATTATTGCAGGGAATTTGTATTCTCACACCTGGATTATTCAAAATACAGGAATGACTATTTGGAATGAGTATTATTTGGAGTGTATCAACGGAGATAACTTTTCTTACGTGAAAAAGGAATTATGCGTACCACTTAAAGCGCATGTTATGCCGGGGGAAAAAATCTCTGTCAAAGTGGAATTCGCAACGCCACCGATAGAAGGTATCTATACCATGGTCTGGCAAATTATGAAGAAAGACGGAACACCGGCGTTTGCAAAAAACAGGAGGCTGGAGGTTCTGTTGAATCTGATATAAAAGATGTCGGAAACCATTTGTTTAGAGGAAGGAATCAGAGGAACAGTATGAGTTATGTAGTTACAATTTTCACTGAAAAGCATTTATATCGGGTGAATATTGAAGAAGGAACAAAATATACCATTGGATCTGGTGAAAAAGATGCATTTCCGATGTCAGAGCTTGGCGTAGGCGGGCAACTTGGGATCTGTTTTCATGCAAAAAAACAAATCCTGAAGTTGAATGCAAAAAAAATCCCTTTGTCAGTAAAGGAAATGAAAGAAGAAGCTAAGTTAGTTAATATTTGTGAATTTCCGAAAATAGAAGTAAGGTTTACCAGGGATACCGGAGAACATTCAGAATCATATCCTATTCCTTATGAGTGTCAGATTCATATCGGAAGATCTAAAAAAAATGATATTGTGTTAAATGATTCTTATGTGAGCAGAAATCACCTGCTCATTACATCTGAAAGAGGAAAAATACGAATAGAGGATTTAGGGAGTAAATATGGCACTTATCTGAATGGAAGTCCCCTTAAAAAGGCAATGCTGAAATCCGGTGATGAAATTGATATTTGTGATTTGCGTATTATTTGCAAAGAGAACACTTTATATTTTTATAATCTTCATGAAACACCGGAACTCAAATATCAGAAAGAGATAAATCATCCGGGGATGGCGACGAATATTGTTTCTATGCAGAAAGGGTATCCGTTATACCATCGTTCGCCGAGAATCAGAGAATCCTTGCCTGTGGATGAGGTGAGATTGTCGCATTTACCTAATAAACCACAAAGATTTTCTATCAGGAAAGCCAACTTTTTGCCACTTTTAAGTAGTGGCGCCATGGCGGGAGCTTCGCTTGCAATGTCGAGTTTTTCTCCTGCTATGCTTGCTATGCGTGCAGCAATGATGATTTCCCCTGTTGGAAGCCTGATTGGAAATAGCAATAAAAAAGCGCGTAAGATGCTTATGGTCGAAGAGGAAGAACGTTTCCAGAAATATGCGGACTATATTGCAGGAGAAAAAGCGCATATTCATGCTATCGGAAAAAAACAAAAGGAAATCATAAACCAGGAGAATCCTTCGCCGGAAATATGCGAAACAATTCTGAATAAGATGTCGACTTCTTTATGGGAGAGAACAGCGACAGACTCTGATTTCCTGCAAGTCAGAATGGGCGCCGGGTATGCCCCTCTTTGTGTAGATGTAAAGCCGCCTACAGATGTCAACGATTTCCATATGGAAAGGGATGAACTGGAGGAGCTGACAGACCGTATTATACAGGAGACTCATTTGGTAGATGATGTCCCTGCCAGACTGGATCTTTTAAAGTATAGTTCTGTAGGTGTGATCGGAAACAGGGGCAAGGTGACAGACTTATTAAAGAATATACTGGTTTCGCTTTCTACATTGCACTTTTTCAGAGATGTTCGTATTGTAGGCGTTTTTGATCCGGAAGAAGAGGAAGAATGGAAATCTTTGCGCTGGCTTCCTCATATCTGGGACGATGAATTGCAGACCAGATATTTGAATTTTGATCCGCTTACAGAAGAATCTCTTGCAAGTCTTTCGCTGAATAGTGAAAAAGGATATGTAGATTCTTATGCTAAATTCCGTGAGAAAGTAAACAGTATCATTGCGGAACGAAAGGATCCGGATTTTCAGGCGAAGTGGAAAAATGGGACG
>OGYW01002302.1_pt1 | contig 14859 bp, 17 predicted proteins | sample 1576621 | NCBI WGS metagenome assembly OGYW01 (sample SAMEA3541528, study PRJEB24748) | human gut metagenome | biome: human gut; feature: human-associated habitat; material: faeces | place: China | collected 2012 | reverse complement strand
TCTTGTCCTTGTCCGTATCGCCGTTTGCTTCGTTACAGATGAAAAAGACCCCGCCGGGCTTCAGCACCCGATAGACCTCTCGGAAATTCTGCGCAAGCTCCGGCCAGAAATAGACCGTTTCAAAGGCGGTCACCACATCAAACTGCTCCGCTTCAAACGGCAGCTCTGTCACGCTTGCCTGTTGCACGTTGCACCGTCCTGCCGCAATGGCTCTGGCATTGACTTTTCGCGCTTTTTCCACGCTGACGGCTGAGTAGTCGATGCCCTGCACCCTGCCTTTGGGACACAGTTTCAACAGCGTTTTAATGTTCGCTCCACCGCCGCAGCCGCAGTCCAGTACCATGGCATCCGGGGCAGGCTGCAAAAATTGAAGTCCCCACGCTGCCATTGCGCTGTGTCCGAAGTTCATCATGGCAACCATGATCTTCCCGCCAAGTCCTACGGGCTTTCGGGTGTTTTCAAAGAATGACATATCACACCTCCGATTTCACACATTCTGCATAGGTCAGTGGGAAGGACGCTTTCAGCACAGCACTTTTTCGCACCCTCCACCCGTTCTGCCGCAGAAAACTCAGATACTCCTCACTCGTCCACCTGCTATGCAGAGGGAATCCTGCCAATCTCATAAAATAGGCTTTGATCCTTCCTCTAAGTGAATTTTCCGCGTGCGTAAAGGTTGGCGCGATCAACACACCATCGTCCTTCAGCACCCGTTTGATCTCTCGCAGTGATTTCTCTGGCTGCGACACGATGTGCAATGCGTTGGATACGATCACCACATCAAATGAATTGCCTGCGTATGGCAAAGAAAACATATCCTGCACGGAAAAATGCAGCTTCGCAGAGCAATTTCCCCGCTTGGCTTCTGCAATCATTTTTGGAGAGGCGTCCGTCGCCTCAATGCATGCCGCTACTTTTACGATATGCTTGGCGATCAGTCCCGTTCCTGTAGCCAGCTCCAGCACTGTTTTGTCTTTCACGACCGGACGGATCAGCTCATATATTTTTTCGTATGCTGCCCTGTCTTTTCGCATAAAGCAGTCATACAGACCTGCATTTCTGTCCCAGAAATTCTTGTGATCTTGCATTGCTGTCTCACCTTTCATAGTTAGACTACTCTAACCAGCACGCGTATATCTGCAAGTTAGGTTCGGTTAACTCGTGTGTTTAAGAAAAGCCGCATTTCTGCGACCTTTCGCCTTATTCAAATAACTTCCTCCATGCACTGCACACCAGCGTTTTCAGCCACTGAGGATAACGATTCTCAATCTGCTCCTTGTGGAAACAGCCAAAATCTATTTTTTGCACCGTTGCAGTAGCCTTCGTTTTTTTGTCTATATTATACCGTGCTTGCTTCTGATTTGCAATGGTATAGTATTCTATGTTCTCATGCCCTGCCAGGTACTGAACTGTCTTAGGGTCAACGCCCGCATAGAGCAGATTCGTGATGTAGGTATGCCGCAACAAGTGCGGTGTTACATCGAAATTCAGGGTATAGCGAATCTTGGGATTGTTCCTCTGCGTTGTTCCTAATGTCGGCTTGACGGTATATTTGATGCTCTGTCCATTCACATATTTATAGTAAGTTCTCTCTTTCGCAGAACGAACAACTACATACTGCCAAACTCTCGTAAACTGAGAATAGGAAAGCGGCTGTCCCTCACTGTCCGCAATCACATACTCCGATATGGAATTGGCTTTTGCTTCCCGCAGGCAGTCCACCAGGCACTTCGGAATGGGAATGTCCCTTTTAGCTGCTTTTGTCTTTAGAACGGTAGAAATCACCGGCCTGTTATGCTCCGCGCGCCATGCACGTCTCACGGAAATGTATGGTGTGGATTCATCCAGGAATACACAATCCCATTGCAATGCAAGAATTTCTTCCCGACGCAAGCCGGAATACAAACCAATCATAATAAAAAGATATGGCGGAAGCTCTTTCACCGTATCCAACAGAACCACAACCTGTTGATCTGTTAAGGCATCTTTCTTTTTCGATGCTTTTCCGCCCTTTGCTGAAATTCCCACACATGGATTATCGGCTATCAGCTGACTGCGCTCTGCCGAATAAAACACACACTTAATCAGCATATTTACCGTATCATACAGTCCTTTCGATTTTTGAGACAGCGGAACAAGCGTCAGACGAATATCATCCGCAGTCACTTCCTCCATATACATATCTCCCAGAGAGCTAATGACATAATTCTTCATATTCTGTCTGTATCCTTTTATAGTAGCCGTAGACACCTTTGCTGACTGCATCAGCAGCCATTTCTCACAATACTCGGCAACCGTTGGATGCTTTCGGTGAAAGATGATCTCATCCACCTGTCTCCGGGCCTCCAACTGCTTTTCATATAATTCTTCACAGGTGGTCGCATATAAGCTGACCTGCTTTCCATCGGCATCTGTAATTCTGGTTCTGTAATACAGTGTTCCTTTTCTTGTAACCGTTCCGTACTCTGGAACGCTTTGTTTTTTCTTAGCCATACAAATCTTCCTTTCCTGATAATGAGTGTTCTTAAATTCACACCTTCTTTTTATCAGAAAGCACCCACTTAATCAAAGATACGGATTATGTAAAACAAAGAGCGAGACATCCTTGCCTCGCTCCAGCTTTGTTTCCTACTCTTTATAATTGTTATGCCTGTGCTGCATCCCACTGGGCAAATGCACCACCCATTGTTCTTACCAGCTCATCCGGTCTGTTGTATTTAACCTTTGCGTAAATATCCATCGTAATTTTACTACTCTCATGCCCCGCCAGGTATTGAACCGTTTTCGGGTCCACGGACGAATGAATCAGATTCGTAATGTATGTATGCCGCAGCTGATGCGGTGTCACTTCAAAATCCAAACTGTAAATCACTTTGCCGTTATGCGCTGCCTTTTCACCGAGGACTGGCGTAACCGTGTGCTTTACACGCTTTCCATCCTCGTAGCGATAATAGAAACGCTCCTTGACTGTTCGGGTTACAATGTACTGCCAGAGCCGCTTGAACTGTGTATAGGACAACGGATCACCATCCCGGTTCGGCACCACATATTCTGACTGTGAATTAGCTTTTGTCTCTTTCAGACAGTCCGCCAGGCAAACTGGCAACGGAATATTTCGATGCGCGGCTTTCGTTTTCAGCTCATCCAGAATCACCGGTCTGTTATTTTCCGTGTGCCATGCCCTGCGTACCGTTAAATAAGGGCAATCCACATCCAGATATACAGAATCCCATTTTAGGGCAAGAATTTCTTCTCGCCGCAATCCTGCATACAGCCCTAACATGACAAATACATACGGCGGAAGTCCCTGAATGGCATCCAGCAGTCTGGCGGCCTGTTCATCCGTCAATGCAGCTTTGTCCTTCTGCGGAACGCCTCCACCTTTGGCTGTAAGGTAAGTCGTTGGGTTGTTATCAATAATCTTACTTTCCTTTGCTGCACGGAAAATGGATTTATACAGGATAACCACTGACTTATATACCGAAGCGGACTTCTCGGAAACAGGAACAAGTGCAAGCTGAATGTCATCCAGTGTCACATCTGCCATCCGCATCTGTCCCAGTTCTTTTATAATGTGCCGTCTGACCTTTGAGGTATAATCTATCAGTGTGGTTGCCCTCACATGAACCGACTGCATCAAAAGCCATTTTTCACAGTAGTCTGCAACCGTCGGGGATTTCCGACAGAATGTATCGTTGTCGATCTGCTCTAATGCTCCCAACTCTTTATCATATAATTCTTCCGGTGTTCTCGCATAAAGGGCCACCAGTTTTCCATCTGCGTTCTGAACCCGCGTTCTATAATAATCTATGCCGTTAAGCGTAACTGTACCGTATTGTGGAATTGCTCTTTTTCTTTTTGCCAATTCCGCCACCTCCTAAGAATATACTCCAGCGCTGTATCTATGTTTTATCAGACCATTATGATTTCGACAAGGATACGGACCGGCTCACACTCCAGCTCTGCGAGGTTTACGATAAGTTGCGTTCTTTTCTGCTGGCTTTGCTCTGTGGGTGCATTTTGCGATATACTCCTGAAGGCCCGCTGAAGTAAAGTACACACAGCCATTCTGCACATATTGCACATAAGAAATAAGACCATTGTTACGGGCCGCGTCCAGCGTTGCAATGCTGATACCTAAAATTTCTGCTGCTTCTTTTCGTGTAATAAGTTTTTCCATAAAGCATATTTCCTCCAATCTGTCAAGTTTGTCATCGTGTTTGTTCAAAGCCACATGAATACGCTGGCAGCCGAAACTGCCAGCGCATGGTATCTGATTTTGAACAGGAAGCTGTAAACGCTTCCTATTTATATTTCTCAGCTTTCGTCACATTTGCCACGCCCCCTGACGATGGGAACACAATAGGTCTCCGCTGGCGCGGATGTCATAACTCCGCAGCATCGTTCGTAACGTGTGCCGCAGGGTTCCCCCCAAGTCTTTGGCGGGCCGTGAGGAAGTATCTTTAAGCCCCCATGTAGTCATCGCGCCAAATCTGCCACCATTCTTTTATGAAATCGTAGATCGCTCCGAAGCAGTGCTTTCATCACCTCCCTGACTGCTCCATCCTCGCGGCGTTTCATATTCGCTCATACATGGGTTTATGTACCTGTTGTGCTGTCTATTCGATTGTCAATGTGCAGATGAAGGAGGAAAACTTGTCCTTCTTATTAACACTGACAAAAAAGGCAAAAAACAGGCGCATCAAATGAAACTTTATCAAAAATATTTTCCGAGCTGCTTTAAGCCACGGCGGATACTGTCTCGAACACGGCTTGGATCTACACCTTCTACCCCGGCAATTTCATTTACCGTCATTCCCAGGTAATATCGGGCATAAATCCTCTTTGCCTGTTTTTCCGGTAAATTCATCACAGCAGAATAGACCTGCTCCTGAAGCTGCTTTTCCTCCAGAAGCATCTCCGGTGTTTTCGGCTTCAACAGCACCGCATTTTCAATGCCATTCTCGCAATCCAGAGAATACTGTGCTTTATAACGATACATCTTTCGCTCATACGCAGCCTCCGCACGTTCAGCTGCTCGAATAGTCTCCATTACTTCCTCTGTCACATCTACAAAAAAGTCTGTTGTATAAACATCAGGATAAAGTTCCCGAAGGTTAATTTTCTTCATTATGTACCTCCATTCGATTCACGGGTGATTGACGAGTGAATCGAATGGAGGTGGGGAACGACACCGGTATACAGCCGGATTATCTCCGAAAAAAAGGCAACAAAAAACGCCAGATTCCCGCAATGGGAAACTGGCGCACCAAGAACAGTCATTATTATGCTGAATCACATGGAACGATAATGCCGATGCAATGCTATACTTGCCCGGAGGAGGGGCAATGCTTTTTTTAATTGATGTAGATCATGGGAGCTTTGAAAAAGCAAAAGAGACACGGCAAATTAACCTCCAAGCGGCTACCGTGTCCCTGCAAGTCGTCATTAGTTTGTGTAAACGCAAAGAAACGGCGGCTCTGAAATTGTCCTTCAAAACCGCCGATTGAGTTCAAACCTTAAAATAGCGCACGAAATTATCTGCCCCAGTCAACGGTTTTTTTCTTTCCCCGGACGGGGCAGATAACTTATTATGCAGAGCAGAGCGGAGCCGATGTGCGCTAATCGGTTCCTTGTACTTTCTCCTTCAGCTTTCGGAAAGATGTATCACTGATGGCGTGTTCAATCCGGCAGGCGTCTTGTTCCGCTGTTTCCTGATCGACGCCAGCAGCGATAAACTGCTCCATAAAAAACAAATGGCGTTCATAGATTTTCTCGGCAATCTCCCGACCTATGACGGTCAGATGAAGGAACCCATCATCATCCACGGTCAGAAAACCTCCATTTTTCAAAACGCCTACCGCATGGCTGATACTCGGTTTGCTAAAGCCCATGTGCCGGGCAAGGTCAATGGAGCGGACCATGTCTTGCTTCTTTTGGAGTATCAGCACAGCCTCCAGATAATCCTCCCCGGACGCATGAATCTTCATCGTAGCCTCCTTTTAGGCGGAAAGCTGCTGTTCTGCGTTCCACATGGCAGCGTACTTTCCATCCTTTGCTAACAATTCTTCGTGTGTACCAGCTTCGGTGATCCGACCATCGGAAACCACCAGAATCTGATCGGCATTTTTTACGATGGATAGGGTATGTGCGATCATCACCACGGTTTTTTTCTCTTTCAGTAGGTTCGCAATCGCCTGCTTTACCGCCAATTCATTCTCAATGTCTAGGGAGGCCGTCGCCTCGTCAAGCAGCAGGATCGGGCTGTTTTTCAAAATGGCACGTGCTATGGAAAGGCGCTGGCGTTCGCCGCCGGACAGGAGATTTCCATTTTCCCCAATCGGCGTATCATAACCCCTCTCCATCTTGCGGATAAAGCCGTCACAGTTTGCCTCTCGGCAGGCCACTTCAATTTCTGCGTCCGTAGCATCCGGACGGGCATGGCGGATATTCTCCCGCACTGTATCATCAAACAGGAACACATCCTGGTCCACCATAGAAATCTGGTCTAATACCCGTTCCGCAGCTACATGATTGATCGGTCTGCCTCCTATGGAAATCGTGCCGCCAGATACTTCATAGTATTTTGCAATCAGGTTCAGGATGGTAGACTTGCCGGAGCCGGAATCCCCCACAATGGCGGTCAGCTTCTGATCCGGCACAGTAAAGGAAGCCTGTTTTAACACCGGTTCCCCGGGAACATAAGAAAAGTTCACATGGTCAAATACAATCTCATGGGAGGCTGCCTGTAGCGGCTCCATGCTGCCGGTTTCTTCCGGTTCCTTCATCACAGCCATGATTTTATTTTTCGAGATCATCAGATTCTTATAGCTGGTGAGGTCTACAAAAATGGAATTTGCCAGCTTCGCACAGAACAAAGGCAGCATACAAATCAAAAGATAGGACACGGTATCTAAAGTTCCGGCTGCCCAGGGGCCATAGGCCGTCCAGATCACAACCGGGCAGGACAGCCAGCTCAAAATACCAAATCCCGCACCTATCGGGAGAACCTTGGCTTCATACACAAAGCTGATCCTGCTAAACTCCTGCATGGCATGGATCACGGTTTTGTTTTTCAGACCGCCAACGCCATAGGCCCGGAAAGTCTGGATACCGGATACATACTCCACAATGCTGCTGACATTCTCTGCACAAATATCGTTCTTCTCTTTGCCATACTTCGCTACCTGCCGGAAAGAAAGCCACAATCCGGGGATCAAAAGCAGGTCGGCAATCAGGAGGATCAGCCCGGCTGGAAAGTAGATCGTCATCACAAAAACAATCAACATCAGCGACAGGGCAAAGCTCTTTGCAATGTCCCCGATCTTATGGGTCAGAATTTTTTCATAGTTATTTACATCACTGGTAATGGTGTTGATATAATCGCCTGTCTGCCCTTGTGTAAACCGGGAAAGCGGGATACGCTTGAGATGGTCGCCCATAAACAAGCGGATATTTTTACTGACTTTTGCGCCGCCGATCTGTGCTTTGGTATAGCCATAGCTGTATATCAAAATACGGAGCAGAAAGATAAATGCAATAACACCTGTTAGGACCAGTACACGGTTCATATCAAACTGACCGTCCCATAAAAACCGCATGACGGAATAAAGCAGCATAAACAGGCTACCAGAGAACAGCCCCTCCAGGACAGTCCCGGCAACGCCAATATAAAACTCCCGGTTCTTCTTCCATACGTTATTTGGATTCATTCTGCCCGCCTCCTTCCAGTTGATAAGTAATTCCCCTCGCTGTTTCGTAGTCCTCCCATGCTTTCCGATAATAAGCGTTCTCTTTCCGCACTTCCTCATGGGTACCGACGCTGGTGATCGTATGATTCTCTACCACCGCCACACGGTCGCACATTTTCAAGGCGCTCAGCCTGTGCGCTACCACAATGACCGTCCTGCCTTTGCAGAGGTTCTGAATGGCCTTATCAATTTCCATCTGATTTTCCGGGTCAGAGGCGCTTGTCGCTTCGTCCAGAATCAGGATGGGAGCATTTTTCAAGATCGCCCTTGCAATAGCAATCCGCTGTTTTTCCCCACCGGAGAAACGGGAGCCGAAGCTGCCTACCTTTGTGTCATAACCATCCGGCAGCGACATGATGAAGTCATCAATCTGCGCCTCCCTGGCGGCAGCCCGTACTTCCTCCAGGCTGGCGTCTGAACCCATGCGGATATTTTCCAGTACACTGTCACGGGTAAGGAATGTCTTTTGAAATACAATGGCAATATTCTTCAGGATGGTATCGTAGTTCAGTTCATTCACGTTGATCCCGCCGATCAGCACCTCCCCCTCCTGCACATCATAAAACCGGGAGATCAGTTCAATCACGGTACTCTTGCCCGCGCCGGACTGTCCCACAAGTGCCATGCGTTCCCCATCCCTGATCTTGAGGTTGACGCCTTGCAGGACATCCGTTTTCCCATCGTAGGAAAAACGTACATTCTTAAGCTCAATATCATGGTTTTCCGGGAAGCCCATTCCACCTTCATAAACAGGAACGTCCAATATTTCTTTCGTTTTGGTAATGGCGCCCAGGACATTCGCAAAGTTTGTCCCCAATTCCTGTAAAGGCCGGATCTCCGTCAGATACATGGAGCCGACATAGACGAACAGCAAAAATGCACTGGCCGCCAGGGAGCCTTTCAGAAAGAACATCCCGCCCAGGGGAACCATCAGCAGCATCCCACATTCAATCAGAACCACAAAGGTTGCATAAGGAGGCCCCATTCTCCGGGAGGTTTCATTCCACATGGCATTCTCTTCCTGGATCGCACCGGAAAATTTCTGGAACGATTTGCTCCCCATGTTGTACGCTTTAATCAGTTTCATGCCGCTGATATACTCGATCATAACGGAATTGAGCGTTGTAATGGATCGGTTCGCCCGGTCCATCAAACCGTCCGTATTCCGAAACATAACCCCCATTACCACAACGGCCAAAATCAACGGCACCAGGGAAACCAGTGCCAATGGGATATTTACTGTCATCAAATAAATGAAAATTGCTACCGGCCCTACCATATAGCACACAAGGTCTGGAAGGTTATGGGCTAAAAACAACTCCAGCTTTTCAATATCTTCATTCAGAACCGTTTTAATATCCCCGGTCCGCCGCTCATTCAATGTACCAAGGGGGACTTTTGCCAGATGTTCCGCCACCATGCAGCGCACCTTGAACAAAGCACCGTAAGCACCTTTATGGGCCGCCACACCGGAACACCCGAATAAAACAAAGCGCAGGGCCACAGAAACGGAGATCATCATTACCGTCTGTACGACAAGCTCTTTTGTGCAGATATGCTGGAAAGCGGCATCCATCAGGCGATAAATCCCGATATACGGGACAATGATACACAGGCCGCTTGCCATGGCCAGCAGGATTGCCAGCAGCAGCCAGATTTTTTGCTCACCGGCCCATTGAAGCAGCAGTGCAATCCTGTTTTCTTTTTTCTGTTTCATCACTTCACATCTCCTTTCTCTCTGAAACAGAGAACAGTTCCCGGAGCTTTTGAAGGGAATCCATCACAACAGGGATGTCATCCGGCATTTCCCCTTCATCAAAATGCAGGACACGGGAGCAGGTACGGCAGACAAATTCAAAATCGTGGGTGACAATAAAAATGATTTTCCCCTGTTCGGATAACCGTTTTATCAGACCTGCCACCTGCGCCATGCTGTCAAAGTCCAAGCCGCTGGTGGGTTCATCGAACACCAGCAAATCTTTTCCACATATCATGCTGACTGCCACAGCCACACGTTGCTTCTGTCCACCGGAAAGCGTGTTGGGATGGCGTTCCCGGTAGGCTGTAAGCCCCAATTCCTTCATGGTTTCCTCTACTAAATCTTGATCCGGGTTTCGGATTCCGAAGGAACATTCTGCCCCCACACTCTCCGCAAACAATTCATAGTTCACATCCTGCATAACCATATAAGAGCGTTTCAACCTCGCCTTGTGTTCCATCGGCTGGTCGTCCCAAAGGAACGCGCCTTCACAGTCTTTATGAAGCCCACACAGGGCGCGAGAAAACGTGGTCTTTCCGGCTCCATTATGACCGACCACCCCAATGACTTCCCCCTTTGCCGCAGAAAGAGCAATCTGGTGTAGAATCGTCCGTTTTTTATAGCGCAGAGTAACATCATGGAGTGCTAATGTGGGAGAGGAAATAGGCGGATGACTGGCCGGAGGGAGCACCCTTGCCAGATCAACCGCCCGCAGCCCCATGTGTTCCCGTTCGGTTTCGGGCAGCCGGAGAAATTCCTCCGGCGTGAAAATCCTTGCTATTTCTCCATCTTCCAGATAAACAATGCGATCTGCCAGCTCCATCAGATAATAGAGTCTGTGCTCCGCAATCAAAATGGTTTTCCCCTGGCTTTTTATCAGCCGCAGATGTTCTTTCAATTCCTGGATGGAAGCCATGTCCAGATTCGAGGATGGTTCGTCCAGCAGATAGATTTCCGGGTTCATGGCATAGACAGACGCAAACGCGATTTTCTGTTTCTCCCCACCAGACAATTCAAAAATATTGCGGTTCCGTAGCTTTTCAATATGCAAATCTTTTGTTGTCTGTTCTACCCGTTCCTCCAGTTCCTTTACCGGCCTGGCTTCATTTTCAATTCCAAACGCAATCTCACTGTCCGTATCCACATTGAAAAACTGCGTCCGGGGATTCTGAAAGACGGAGCCCACCTTTGCGGCGATCTGATACATGGGCAGGTTGCTGATTTCCTGTCCGTCCACCAGCACACGCCCTTGAAGTTCTCCCTGGTAAAATTGTGGAATCAGGCCGTTTACCAACCTTGTGACCGTTGTTTTTCCACACCCGCTACGGCCACAGAACAAGACACATTCCCCGTCTGCAATTTTCAGGCTGATTCCATGCAGACCACCATGCTCCTGTCCCTCATAAGAAAATGATACATTTTCAAATTCAATCACCCGGTCACACCTCCCCGCATACATAATTCAAAAATAAAGAAAGCAACAGCAATCAACATCGCCATCCAATCTGCAATCCCGCATTTTATCTGGACAAGGCAGGTCCGGGGATTGGGATTCTCAATCCCGCGAGTAACAGAGGCAATGGAAAGCTCGTCCGCTGCTTTGGAGGCCATCATCATCAGCGGCACATAAATACACTCTACCGTCATCCCCGGATGGGAAAGGAATCCGCCCAGGGAGGGCGATACATCCCGCATCCGCATGGCGTCCTTAACAAAATGCCAGTCCTCCTGGATAGTTGGAATATAGCGCAGCATGACCGCAAATGTGATGACAAATTTTTTCGGGGCATGGATGCGGTTCATGGCAGATAAAAACTCGCTGACTTTCGTTGTGGACAGGACAATCCCTGCCAGCATCCCACAAGCATAAACTTTATGGTACAGTCCAAGGAACGCAACAAACATGGTCCGTAGCGTCCCCGTCATGGCCGCCATGATCCAGACCGTCAGTACACAGACCACGGCATAAAAGCAGACCCCTTTTATGGAATATTTCCACTTTCCGCAAAGCACTCCCAATACAGCAATCAGCAGGACAAGTGCAAACTGATACGAAAGGGAAGGTGCGAACATGGAACACAGTACGCACATTAAAATAAGAAAGAGCTTGGCCCGCGGGTCAAGCCAAAGCCCTTTCTGGACGGTGTTACCCATCATGCTGTAATACCTGCTTTTTCAAACTGCTTCTTCAGCATTTTGCAGCCCACAAATGCACTGATAGAAGCTGTTACAAGGAGAGCGGCAAACATGGCGATAAAGATTCCCGCGTTTGCGGTCGCCTGCATGGTGTCGATATAGCTTTGCTCGGTTCCATTTCCCAACATGGTCTGTGCCCAGCCCTGGGGATCAGCGAAGAAAACAAGGTACGACCCTGTTCCGCCCAGGGAGAAAAGGATATAGGACAGGCTGTTGATTTTCTTGCTCTTGTACTGCTTTGTACCGGCGACAAAATCCGCTACGACGGCCATAATGAGATAGCCCAGCGCAAACGCCCAGTGCATACCGGTGACAAACCAGATGATGGCCATTATAACGCCCATGATCGTGATACTCCAGCGCTTATGTACTTTTGCGATCATCAGCAGATAAACCGGCCCGGCAAGCAGAGCACTCCCGGCGGGCATGAAAAAGGTCAGCATCGGGTTGGTAGCAAAAAAGACGCCACCCACCATGATAAATACGAACAAAAGTGCGGTGAAAATCCCTGTTGTTACTAAGTCCTTGACGGACAATCCTGCCTTTGCATTTACTTGATTACTCATATTTTTTCCTCCTGCTTCAAGAACGGTTGACCTACCGCCTGAAATCTGTTATATTATGATTAGTTGCTGCTAACCACGGTCTATATGATACTAACTTTCCGGGCGGTCTGCAATATGTTCCGGGCATCTTCGTCCTTTCATTGCAAAGCTCCGTCCAATCGTTTCAAAGGAGGCCGTCATTTGAACAATAGCATTATTGCGGATTACTATGAGCCGCTTTTAACAGATAACCATTTTATCCCGGTAGATAGCAATAACCGCTTCAATTCTGCCGGACAATGCTGGCGGTTATCGCCTGAATTTGGGGAAGGCCTTTACTGGGTCTATGCGAAAAAAGACCTGTACGACATTAAAATCCACGATTTCTATTTTCACGAAGATTTCTTCATGGAATTTAACCTGCCAGAAGCCTTAAGCATTACCCAGTATGAATCTATCTCCGGGGAGGAATTAAATCCCTATCGGCGGATGTCTGCCGGATGTATTAAAGCCTTTATCGGCGGTTATAAGCCATACAAGGCGCTGATCCACAAAAAAATCCCCATCCGTTCCATCGGTATCGAAGTCATGCCGGCATACTATGAGGATTATCTCCAAAAGCAATATCCAGGGGATTATATCAGCCCGCTTGCAGCTTTCCGGCAGATCGATCAGACAACAGATTTCCCAGCTATGGCTAAATTGCTCCATGAAGTAAAGGTCTACCGTGGGGATGGGATTGCCGCAGGATTATTCTATGAAGCGAAAGTAGCCGAGGCCGTATCTCTTGTCGTGGAAGAACAGAAAAAAATTCTGTCCCGTAAAGAGAAACGTTTGTCCGAGCAGGATGTGGCGCAACTGAAAAATGTGATTGCTTATCTCAATGACCACTATGCTTTTGATATTCCATTAGAACGTCTTGCAAAAATCGCCTGTATGGGAACCACTAAGCTGAAAACATCTTTTAAGCAGCTGCAAGGCTGCACGATCACAGAGTACATTCAACAGCGCCGCATGAGCCAGGCAGAGCATTTGCTGATCGATACGGATTTCACAATGGGACAGATTGCGGAAATGATCGGTTACTCTACTTCTAGCCGGTTTGCGGAATTATTTCGCAAGAGTACAGGCCTCCTGCCGATTGAATATCGGAAAATGGCTCAGCAAAAATAAATTCACAATGTAATGCCACGACAGATCACTCTACAACGGAGTTTCAGTCGTGGCATTTTTCTGCTTTTCCTTACGGATATAGCCATTTTCCCCTTTCCAAATTGTAGTATTAGTAGAGAGAAAAATAGAAGGTAAGGCTTGATAACAAGCACAGCAAGCGAGTACCCGCTTGCGATTTTTCATATTTTCAGATCTCTTGACCGAAAATGAAAAATGTTTGTTGAGATAATCTCAAACTCTTATGAAGAATGGAGGCAGCGCATGGCGAACCGGAAACGGAATATCCAGATGAATTTTTATGTCACAGAGAATAAAAAACGGCTCATAGATGAGCAGATAAAACTGCTAGCCTCCCTACCGCATTCAATATCATTCTCGTTTGGCAACGAACTAAAAGCTGAAATCTGCAATTCATCCTCATAGTTCAATTAGTAGCCGGAAACGCCATAATCACGGAGCAACCATGTTATCAAAAAGGAATCGGCATAATCAGTCCTGTTCTCAAGCACAATAAGGTTATTCCTTTGTGCAAATCGGAACGATAAAATATATTTGAGGTGAACGATTATGCCGATTGATGATTTAACTGCTTTAGGGCAAAAAATGCGGGAAGCCCGAAAGAATAAAGAGCTAACACAGCAGGAGCTATCTGATCTGAGCCATGTTTCTGTAAAGCAAATCGCCAATATCGAAAAGGGGAAAATGAATCCCTCTTATTTGATTTTAAGAGCATTGGCAAAGGTCCTGCACATCTCTTTAGATACGCTTATAAATCCAGATATTTCTCTGGAAGATGAAGGTGTCAATCAGATGAAAATGCTTTATTCCACCTGTCCGCCAGAAATGCGTGACACCCTGTTACATCACACACAGGAAACGGTGAAAGAACTGACAGAGTTGTCCGAGAAATTTGAAACGAATTGAGCCAGCCTCTTCTGATAAAGTAGAGGACTCTCCTGTTGTTCCGCATATGATCAGACTGTCTGTTCCATTCTCGCAGTGATAGTCGATCAGCTCATCCAGTTTGTCAAAATTCACGCTTCCATCTTCATGAAATGGTGTAACCAGCGCCACCCCGGCACCTGTAAAAATAGCCATACTATTCCTCCTGACCTCTATAATAAAAAATGATATCTTCTAAAAAGTGTATCATTATTCATTTGCAATGTCAATGGAACGAACATTTCCCAGCCTATGATTCAGCACCAGAATGGTCTCCAGATAATTTTCAACTGATTCATTCATTACCATAAAAATAATACCTCCCACAAAACTTCTGTATTTATCAATGTATGATTCTTTGATAAATGTATATAAAATAATCATATCATACAACCCATTTTTTTACAAATCGGAATTGAATATTTAATAAAAATTTATCATTCGGGATATAAGAAAACAGCGTGCAATGTTTTCATTTTTCTGGCGTGTCATG
>OGYW01002287.1_pt1 | contig 14931 bp, 11 predicted proteins | sample 1576621 | NCBI WGS metagenome assembly OGYW01 (sample SAMEA3541528, study PRJEB24748) | human gut metagenome | biome: human gut; feature: human-associated habitat; material: faeces | place: China | collected 2012 | reverse complement strand
TCAAACTTGAAGGGGACTATCTGGCTAAACTGGCTTTCGACGGAGCAACACCTGCGTGATGCAGCCGCGCTATGCCTGCTCAGACGCGCAATCAGCTTGCAGCGCCCTCGCGTTTTTTCTTCTTGCTCACGCCGTACCAGACGCCGAACGCGATCGCGGCGAGCGCGACCACCGTCAGAACGACTGCCCACGTGTTGTGGATGTACAGCACGAAGCCGTTGGTGCTGATCGTCACCTTCTGGTGGAAGCTCAGCGGCTTCTGATCCGCACTGCCGGTCGTATAGGTGTTGCCGGCCTTGTCGACCGCAACGAACGTGATCGTCTGCGCGCTCTTGCCGCCCTGCAGCATCACGTCGCCGGACGCACTCTCGAGCGTCAGCTCGTTGGGCATCGGCTTCTGGTTGGCGGCCAGCTTGGTCTCGCCGCCGAGCGCGTCGATCTCCGCCGCGCACAGATACTCCGCAACGACCGTCTCGCCGGACAGGACGGAGACACGCGCCAGACCGTAGGTATCGGCGACCGCGAAGTTGATCTCGTGACTGTCCTCGCGGTAGCGTTTCTTCTCCAGACCGGTGATCTGCTTGAATTCAGGATCGACGTTGTCGATGACGAACGAGAGCGTGCACTGGTACTTCTCCGGTGTGGTCACGTTTCCGTTGTCGTCCACTTCGTCAATGTTCTCGGACAGGTTGCCCGCCTCGTCGGTGGAGCGCACCTGCACCTTGTACAGACCGTCCTGTGCAAACATATTGCGATCGAGCTCATACACGTAGCGGTACAGACCCGTGGCGTCATCCATGCCGCCCTTGATCTCCGGCGTGACGGAGGTCACGAGCGCGTTGTCGCGGTAGATCTGCAGCTGCACGGAGTCCGGCTGCACAGGGCTTGCGTTGTACTCCATGATCGTCCATGCGCCGGTCTGCGCGTCGACGAAGTCGTTTTGTGCAAACTGCTTCGTGACGAGGTTTGCCAGCGCCTCACCGTAGATGTAGAACGAGCCATGGCGGTTGACTGCGAAGGTGGCCTCCTGCGTGGTCGTGTTGTCGGCCATGTCGCGGATGGTCACGCTCAGCTTATAGATGCCGTCGCTGTAGTACTCGGCGTTGTCGAGCATATCTGGGATGTTCTGGAACACCGCGCGGATATCCGTCGTGCTGATGTTCACGAGCTCGCGGCTGCACAGCGCGGTGGCGTCGTCGGCTGCGTTCTCGCGCACGCTGCGCATCAGGTGCAGCTCATACTCGGTGCTCATGTTCGCATCCTGACCCTCGAAGCCCGGCGTGCAGGCATCGGCAAACGGGCCGTTGACGCCGGTCAGCGTCAGGGTGGGCGCGGTGGTGTCGATCACGAATTCGCCGGGGGCGACGCTGCCGCCATAGTCCACAGCATCGTTTTTGCAGATGTTGCCGGCCTTGTCCGTGACCTCGATCGCAAACTCGCAGTCCGCATCGTTCAGGAACGAGAAGGTCGCCGTGTGCGTGTCGCCGTCGTCCACCCATTTGGTTCTGCCGGAGGCGCCGGTCGCCTTGAGATTGACCCCATCTTCATAGAAGTTGTGCTCCACGACCGTGATGGTGGCCGTGCGGCCGACCGGGAAGTACTTGCCGTTGACGGCGCTGTTGTTGTCAAAGCGCACGCTCACCTTCGGATTGGTCTGGTCGATGGTGAAGTCCGTATCGCCAGGTTTGTTGCCTTCAAATGTATAGGCGCAGAATTCATCATTTTTTTGGCCGTTTTTCGTGCATTTGCCATTGGCATCTGTCTCGGTGACGTTGCCGGCCTCGTCCGTTGCCTTGATGCACAGCGTGTAGTTGTCGCCGTCGCGCGCCGCACCTTTCTCAACGCCGTACCGATACTGGCCGGACCAAGCGGGATTCGACTTTTCCCCGTTATTGACTGCGCCGGCGTACGTCCACGCACCTTCAAACATCGGCGGATTGCCGTTCTTGTACCGGATCGTCGTCTCGATTGAGACGTTCGGCTGCTCGTTCGTCATCGTTCCGGTCAGGGTGTAGACACCGCTGTTCTTATCCCACTCCGGTTTGCTTTCCTTAGAGGGCACGTTCTCGCCGCCTGCAAACAGCTTGTCCGAAACCTTGATGTCGATCGTGCGCTGCTGTTTATAGAAGGGGTCTTTGTCGGCCTTTTCCGAGAAGACCGCATGCACGTCCGGCGCAGACACGTCGTACTTGATCGTGTAGCCAAGCGGATTGAAAGCACTAATGTTTCCGGCATCGTCTTCCGCCCAAACGATCAGCACATATTCGCCGTCCTGGTTAACATACACCGGCTGGTCGCCCTTTTTTTCGTCCTTAACGATTTTCCACTGCCATTTGTTAGTCTCGTCAAACACAGTCAGTGCGCCATTTTCCGCCTTAAGCTCACCCATCTCGAGGCCGTTGTCCGGCGCTTGCAGCGAATAGTGCAGGGTATACGGCGCTTTGCTCTCGCCGCTTTCCGTGATGACCAGGCTCTTCAGAACGTTGTCATTGCCGTTGAACCAGCACTGTTCGATATCGTCCTTACCCTCTTTATCCTTTTCCGGTTTGTTCGTCCGCGTTGCGTCGACTTTTTTGCCATCCTCCGTTTTCGTTTCCGACACAGCCGTCACCGTCGGCTCTTTCAGATAGTTCTGGACGTAAACCTGGATTTCCTCGGTGTCAAAGCTCTTTGCGGCATCAATGGTCGTGGTGCTCACGCTATCGGGTCCGTCGTTATTCGGGGTAGTGGTTGTTGCATCAACCTTCGCAGAGACCGTCACCGTAAAACAAATCTTTTTATCGGTTGAGACATCGCCATTCGCTCCGATTGTGAACATCTGATTCTCAGAGGTGCTATCCATTACTTTTACTTTGTCTTTATTGGGATAGTTCTCATTCACAACTACGCCTATGGTCATATCTCTCCAATTGCCATAGGTAACCTTGCCGTCCTCTGACGTGTACTGATTTTCCAGCCAAGTCGCCAGCGCGCTTTCGTCCCACTGCACGTCAAAATCGACCTGCTGAACCCAGTGGGGATTCCCGTCCTTTGTTGCAGTGTATGCTTCCTCTTCAACTTTACCATCCGCGTCCTTGACCGGTTTACCATCCGCGTCCTTGACCGGCGTGGTGACAAACACGGCAACACCGTTTTCCGCGCCGTAAGCCACGCCATAGTTGGTCAGGCGCGTGGCAACATCACCATCAGAGTTGTACTTGTAAGTATAACGTTCAGAGCACGTGCCGACTTCGTTCCAGACAACCACATGCAGGTAACCCGAGAAGTCCTTATCCGGGCAGGGGATCAGCCATGGAGCTCTGTTGTTTCCGTCCCTCTTGTCGTCTACAGCCACCCACTGCTGTTCCTGCGAATCCAGTACAACCTTGTTGTCCTCATTCAGCATCAGTGCAGGGTTGTCCGGTGTAGCTGCCGCGTTGCCCGACTGCCAGTAATACGCAGCGCCCACGGGATTGCCCGCTTTCGGCTCGATTTTCAGTTCATTGTTCTTTGCGAACATGAGACCGCCCGTGATCGTGTGGATAAAGTTCTTGATCGCAGAGCCGTTGTAAAAATCCACATGAACCGTCGGCGCACCGCTTACGTAGTATACGTCCAGCGTGGCCGTGCGATTTCCGACAGCAACTTTAATCTGATGAGAACCATTCTCTTTCTCGGCCAAGATGTCCTTGATCGCAAGCGTCGCCTTACCATTGTCATCAGTCGTGCCTTTGTATACGGGATCCTTATCGTTATCTACGAAAACGGTAATACCGCTGTTTTTGCCCGCGCCGGTAATCTTCAGCTCGTTCTGATCGCCCACGCGATAAACCCCATTGTCCAAGATACTCGGAGTAACTTCAAAACTGATGGGATCGCCAAGCTGCTCCGGTTTATCGCCGCCGTTCCACTCATTGCCGACATTGTCCTTTGCGGCGACTTCAATGCCGATCGGGTAAGAGTCAAACTGCACTTTCTTCCAGTTATACACGCTCTCTGAGCTGGACAGCTCAAATTCAACTACGAAGTCGCCGCCCTCGTAATTCTTCTTGGCTTTGTCCAATGCGCGCTTAAGACCATTGTCGTCTATATACGCCTTTGTCTTTTTGTCCACAGAATAGAATGCTCTGATCCGGATCTCGTCCTTATTCAAGCCAGACTGCTCGTCCCGAATCGCGACCTTCCAAGTCGTGGTATCCGAAGCCCAATAATTGTCATTTTCGATGGTTTTCACATCCACCGTCGGCGCGGTCGCGTCGATCTTGCCAACATCGACCGGGAACATTTTGCTTTCCTGTTTGTCTTTGGTATTGAGCGCGCGCACCTCATACGTCACAGCCTTGTTGCTGCTCTCCGTGAGCACGAACTGGTATACGCCGTTCTCACCGGCGGCGGCGCTCTTCCACTCCTCGGTGCCCTTAACCCGATACTGCACCTTATCCACAGGGCCGGCCGTTTGGATGGTCACCGTGCGGCTTTGCGCCCACTCGGCCGGGGTGGTGTCCTCTGCGGACACGATCGTCGGCACTGTCGGCGTCTCGTCCGGATTCGTCGGCTCGCTCGGATCCGGCGTCACGCCCGGGTCTTTCGTCTCGCCCGGGTTCGGCGTCTCGCCCGGGTCTTTCGTCTCGCCCGGATCTTTCGTCTCGCCCGTGTCTTTCGCTGCGTCCGGGTCGCCATCCTCTCCGGAGGGCAGGACGTCCGTCACAGTTTCCGTCGGCTCTGCGCCCGCCGCCGTCTCCTGCGCCGGGGCGGAAATGGTCTCCGCCACGGGTGCGAAACCGGCCACAAGTGCACAGATCAGCAAAACTGCCAGAATTCTGCACAATGCTTTTCCACGTTTCATTTTTTGTTTCTCCTCGCTTTATTCTTATTGTTTTTCTGGTGTCTCCACGTATTCCAATTGCGGCCGGCAAGCACGCAGCGCGCCTGCGCGCCGAACACCACCGCCGCCAAGAGGACATAGTCAAAATACGCCGTTGAGATGTGCATACACATGCGCACCACCAGCGTGATCGCCGCTGCCAGCAGCAGGACATCCGCCGTGAGCCCCTCCGGATTCCGCGCCAGACTCAGCACACCGGGCTTCGGCGGCTTTTGCCGGCGGTGCGGCTCGGGCTGACTCCGCCGCCGGCGGTCGAGCTGCCGCAGCAGCACATACGCCGCCACAAGCGGCGCCCAGAACAGCAGGGCAAACAGCCACTGCAGTCCCGGGGGAAAGAACGGCAGGAGCAGTGCCATCGCACTCGAGACGAACAGCAGCCCCAGCACCGCATACAGGCGCGCGCCTGTCGTTTGTGTCGTCTGCATCAGATCACCTCGCTCGTATGCACGACCACTTCATCCTTCACGATGCGAAACGCCGCCGGCGGTTCGCTCCGGTTCGGTCGGGCCGGTACGGCGGCCGGCTGCGCGGCACACACGCCGAGCACGTGCGCCGAGACTGCGTCTTGCGTGCGCCGCACGCGCGTTGCCGATGCGCCGGGGGTCACTCTGCGCATGGTTGTGCCGCCGGATGCGCTCGACGGCTTGAGCGGGACTGTGCCGCCGGATGCCGTCGAAGGCTTGAGCGGGACTGTGCCACCGGATGCCGTCGAGGCCTTGAGCTGGACTGTGCCGCCGGATGCGCTCGATGGCTTGAGCGGGACTGTGCCGCCGGATGCGGTCGGAGGCGCGGCTGGCTTCGTTTTGAGCATGGTCGTGCCGGCCGCGACATCCGCCTGCGAATTGAGCAGCGTCGTACTGTTTGCGGCGTTTGCCTGACTGTTCATCGGCATCGTGCCCAGGGCGGTGGTTGCCTGACCGTTCATCGGCTTCGTGCCATCGGCAGCATTCGCGCTCCGGTTGAGCACCGTCGTGTTCCACCCGCCCACGGGCTGCGGCGGCGTGTGCGTTTTTGCGGTGTGACTGCCGGTTCTGTGTGCAGACGCTGGCCGCTTGCGCCGGTCGCTCATCACTTCCCAGAGCCGCTGCGACACGAACAGGATCGCCGCCGTGATCAGCGCCGCAGCACCCAAGGCAAGCGCGGCCAACGCGACAATGTTGTATACGCTATGCAGACTCATGTTCCCTGCGCCTCCCCACGACTCGAATACGTCACGGCCACATTTTCCAGATATGCCGCCACGGTATCCAGCGCGCGGGCACGCATATCCTGCAGCTGCGAGAGCGATATGGCGGCCTCCTGCGTCTGGATGCGCGTGAGCAGCGAGACCAGCACCGACTGGTCCACGCCGCTGGCACAGCACTCGCTGCGCAGCTCGTTGACCGCGTCCGCCAGACGCATGCACTGCCGCAGGCAGTCTTCCTCCTGCCCGGAGCGCATGACGGTGTCGAGATAATCCATGCAGCCGGAAAACGCGCCCAGCAGCTGCTCCAGATCCTGCGCGCTGCGCCGTGTCTCCAGCTTCAGACCGCCGCTCTCCTTGTAAAACTTCGAGATCACATAGTAGTTGTGCGCGGCGGACGAATGCTCAAAACGACTCAGCTTTTTCCCGTCGCCGGCATTTTCGATCTGCTCGAAATAGTCATACGCCTTGCGCGTACACGCCAGCAGCGACTGGTTGCCGTTTTCCGTGTAGAAATTCATGTACAGCGTGCCGATCTGAAAGCACGTCTCAAGATATTCCGGCGTGTTCTTCGCGCCGGTATATTCGTTGTACGCCTGTGTCAGCTCTTTGCTCTGCTCGAGATCGAACACACCCTGCGTCTCGTAGCTGTCAACAAGGCGGTTGAGCGCCTCAAGCCGCGTGGAGTCATACTCCATCGCCTCCTGACACTGCGCATATCCGTAAGACGACGCATTGACGAGCCGCTCGTAGTTTGCGCGCACGTCCGCTTTTCCGGCGATGAATGCGCCCAGGCCCACAAGCAGCAGCAGCACGCCCGTGCCGGCTGTCGCAAGCGCCGTGACCAGCTTCTTTTTCTGCCGCGCGCGGAACGCATTCGATTCCTGCTCATAATGGTTGAGTGCATACAGCAGCTCATCACACGTCTGGAAACGGTCATCCGGAGATTGCTGCACACAGCGCTCGATAATGTTCTCCAGCCCCTCGTGAAGCGTCGGATCCCATTCGCGGATCGGGAGATACTGATAATCGGGCGCCTGCGGATCTTGCCCCGTCAGCAGAAAATGCATCGTCATGCCAAGGGCGTAAATGTCCGCGCGGCCGTCGACCTCGGCAATGTCTGCGCTTTCGCACTGCTCCGGCGCAGCGTAGCCCTTCGTGCCGAAGCCGGCGATGTGCGCGATGCCGAAGTCGATCACGCGCACGGAGTTGTCCGGCCGAACCATGATGTTCTCAGCCTTCAGGTCACGGTGCACCAGCGGCATCCCGTCATCGCCGAACTGCGAGTGCACATAACCGAGCGCATCGGCGATCTGCTTTGCCCATTCAAGCACCAGCTCCTGCGGCTGCGGCCCCTCGCGCATGACGCGCTCCTGCAGTGTCTCGCCCTCAATGTAGTCCATCACGACGTACACTGCCTGCTGATCCTGCAAAACGTCCGTCACGCGGACGATAGACGGATGCTCCAGCTTGCGCAGCACGCGCGCCTCGTCACGGACGCATTCGGCATAGTTGACCCCGTTCTCACTCGGGGTCTTGTTGACGACCTTGACCGCCCAGTTTTTATCCAGACGGCGTCCCGTGGCCAGGTAAACGCCGTTGGACATCTTGCCGGCGTCACTAATGCGCTCCGAGAGGACGATGTCTCCGTTTAAGACGATCCGTTCCTTTCCGTCAATCCATTCTTTTTCAACGACTTCTTTCTCAATCGGCATATGTCACGCATCCTGTTCTTGCACCCGCAGCAGCAGCGCGGTGATATTGTCCTGCTCGGCGCGGTATTTCGCCAGATCGATCAGATAGCGCAGACTTGTGTGAATCGTCTGCTCGCTCAGCATCCGATCCGGACGGGTGTACTCCCGCAGCTCCTGCGGCTGCACCACGTGCCGAAGGCCGTCCGAGCAGAGCAGGTAGCAGGCGTGCACATCCAGATCGCCGCCGAAAATATCCGGCTGCGCCTGGTCGGACGCCCCCACGCACCGCAGCAGCACATTGCGCCGCGGATCCAGCTCCGCCGCCTCCGGCGTCAGCAGACCCGCCTGCACCTCGCGCTCGACCACGGTGTGATCCTCCGTCAGCTGACGGAGCACACCGCCCACTTCATACACGCGCGTGTCGCCCACATGGGCGATCAGGTACTTTCCGCCGTAGATCAGCATCGCCGTCACGGTCGTACCGAGCTCCAGTCCATGCGCGGCGCCGTATTCATGGAGCCGCACGTCGACGTCGTGGATCATGGCTCTCCACATCTCGGAGACACGCATCCAGTCCAGCTCCGGAAGCAGCCCCGGCAACGTCTGATCGAACCATGCGGAAAACTCCCGCACGGCCGTCGCGCTCGCAAGTTCGCCCTTTTCTAGACCGCCCATGCCGTCACAGACAGCCGCCAGCGCAACCTGTCCGGTCGGCGTCTGTGCGATCTTAATGCAATAGCCGTCCTGATTGATCAGTTTGCAAATACCGGCATCCGTTTCTGCCGCTGCGATCACTCTCATGTTGTTCACCCTCGCCGTATCTGATAAATGAATTCTTCGTCTGCAAAACGGATCACACAGCCTTCCGTGAGCAAGCACTCCGTCTGCGGCACAAGCTCTTCGCCGTTCACATAGGTATGATTGGTGGAGTTCTGGTCGACGAGAAAGCAGGCGCCGTCGCGCACCCGGATCTCCGCATGGCGGCGGCTGACTGTCGGGTTGTCATCAACGCAAAGATCCGCCGCAGTGCAGGATTTCCCGATGCGGAACACCTGCTGCGCGATCTGTGTACGCACGCCGGTTCTGCGGCAAAGCAGCTCCGCAACCTGTCCGCGCTCCTCCGGACGCAGCGGCTGCGTGCCGGGCTGCATCCCATCAGGCTGCCGAAATGGCAGCGTACCACGCTGCGGGCACGGCGGTGTCTGTGCAGGCGCATCGGCCATCTCCCACGGCGGGATCGGCGCAGGACTCTGAAACGGCGGCACGACAAACGGCACGGAGACGCCGCTGCCCGTCTGCACCGGATCAGCCGGCTCCCGCTTGCCGCTGTAGCTGCGCACATAGGCCTCCAGCTCCTGCGTCGTGACCGTCCGCGGACGCGAGACCAGCTCTTCAAACGTGCGCAGGAAGTCCATGTCCGCCTCCGTCGGGAACGTGCTCCTGCTGCACACCTCGCGCAAAAAACCATTGCGGTTCTGCTGCCGGCTGCTTCGGATCGGCTGATACAGAAAATAGAGCTGCCCGCTGAGCGCATTGACCAGCGTGTAGCGTGTATCCAGTTCCAGATTGGCAAGATTGAAATGCGCGCGCTCCGCCGCGCGGATCGCTGCGGCCGTTTGCGTGATGATGTTGAGAAACGCCGTGCGGGTCAGCCCGTTTGCCAGATACGCATCCAGTGTCAGGCTGGCCGGCGCCACATACAATGCGGAGCGGCGGCGGCGCATTTTCAGCCGCAAAAAACATGAAAAACGTCCGGAGGCAATCGCGTTTGCCTCGGCCTCTAAAAATGTCTCACTCAGGGAGAGACTGGCGCGGATCTCCACGGTCTGCTCTTGCGTCGTTTTTACCTTCAGTTTTGCCATGCGTCTGCGCTCCTTATCCTTTCGGGAATGTCGACAAAAAATCGGAAAGTTCCCCAACAATCCACAGTCGATGCTACCATTTTCTATGCGCTTTGTGGGCACATCTGCACTTTTATCCACTTTTTCGCCATCATTAACTATCATGCGTGAGATAAGCGCCATTTCTTGTAACCGTTTTGTTTCTGTTCTCCACCGTTGACAGATCACAGGCGGAACTTTTCAACCCCAGCATATGCGGCGGAGAAAATACTTCTCACTGCAAACACACGCGCTGTCCATCTCTTGCGGACAGCGCGTGCGCTGCAGTCAGGCCGTGCCCGCTGCCAAAAAAGTGTTTCTTTTTTGCAATCACAAAGCCGTTCCTCGCAAAAGAGCAGCCGCACAAATCTCCGGGCAAGATCCGCCGCGGCGGCGTCAGCGCACGGACAGCGTCAGAAGCGGCCGCTCGCCCCCGAGCGCGTGCGAAAGGTGCTGCGCCAGCGCCTGCCGGACGCGGGCATAGTTGGCGCGGCTGAGCGGGACGGTCACGCCGTTGCGCAGCACGACACACGTGCGCCGCAGCTCCTTGACATAGCTGAGATTGACCAGAAAGCTGCAGTGCGTCTGCACAAACTCCGCGGGATCGAGCCGCCCATAGATCTCGTTGAGCTTTTCCGAGCACGTCACGGTGCGCGTCGTCATGACGATCTTCGTCTGGCGCTGCGCGTGCTCGCAGTACAGGATCTCGCGCATGGACAGCACATGGCGCGTCGCGCGCGAGCCCACGATCAGGCAGGGCCCAAGCTCCCCGCCGCACGGACGCAGCACAAAGCGCAGGGCGGCGCTCAGGCGCGTCTCCATCTCGAGCTTGCAGACAAAGTAATCCGGGTCACACTCGAACACGTCCAGCGCCGCCAGCGGATCTGCCGACAGGAAGATCAGCTTCGTCTGCGGGCTCGTGAGGCGCAGGTCCCGGAAAAAGCGCAAATACTGCTCCCGCGTCTGCCGGTCGGAAATATCCGCCAGCACAACGTCGTAGTACGCACACCCGCCGTCGGACGTCATCGACTCCGGCGCGTAGAATTCATCCACACACGCGCGCACCCCATTGGCGTCCAGCTCCCGGCAGAGGATCTCTCTCGCCGTGTGCCGCCAGATCGTGCTGGGGTCCACGATACATATGTTCAATACTTCGGCCACTTGTGATCTCTCTCCCTCTCGCAGAGCAGCGCGCCGCGCGCTCCGTTCCTTCATGGGAGAAATATAGCATTTCGGCCGCGAATTTACATGCGCTCTGCACAATCGGCATATTTCCGCGCAGAAATAACACATTTTTGCGCGCCAAAACAAAAAAGGCTCCGGCCGAAGCCGGAGCCTTTTCGGATCCATATCTGCAATTACGTGTGCGCGGGCACGGCAGGTACCCCCGCAGCGGCTGCACGGAGCAGGAGCGTAACGGTGTAGGTATCGTTTTCGCACGTGTGCCGGAAGCTGCCGTCGTACTTCTCAGCGAGACCGCTGAGCACGCGAAAGCCCACCCCGCGCTCCAGCTCCGGGATGCGCCGGGGCTTTTTGCCCTGCGGCTGCCAGGGGCGGACGGGATTGGATTCCTGAATAACGAGATAGCCCTTGTCCATGTGCGCGCGCAGCGTGATCTGCGCGTCCGGGATGCCGCTGCAGGCCTCAAGCGCGTTGTCGAGCAGGTTGCCGAAGGCGACGATGAGGTCGGTGTTCGACACCGGCAGCTCCACCGGCAGCGACACCTCCGCCCGCACCGGGACGCCCTTTGCCTGCGCATCCTGCACACGCGTATACAAAAACGCGTCCACGACCGGGTTGCGGCAGCTGCCGAGGCGGGAGCTGTACGTCTGCGCCGGAAGCAGCTGCTCGGAATACTCCGAGGCGGCCTGCAGGTTGCCTGCCTGCAGGAGCGCATGGATGGTGTTCAGATGGTGGGCGATGTCGTGGCGCATGGCGCGGATCTGCTCGTACTGCGCGGTGAGGTCGCGGTAGTGCGCGAGCTGCGCGTCAAGCTGGCGCTCCAGCAGCTCGTTTTCCACCTCGAGCTGCACGCGCTGCTCGGTGCGGACCATGGTGCGGTAGAGCAGGATATCGGACACCAGAAACAGCACCGACATGATCAGCTGCATGGGGATATACTCATACCGCGGCGGTGTGAACATGAGCGTCACGAGCGACGCCTCGCAGACCATCTGCGTGATCGGAAACGCGGAAAAGACCAGCAGCTGCCGGCCGGAGAGGTTGTTTTTCGAGCGCGTGAAGATGAGGCTGATGAGCATCAGCCCGAGCCCCAGCACCGGCAGAAACGTCACGCCGTAGATGACCGCGCGCGGGTCTGCCCAGACGGAAATGTCGTCGTTCGCCTTCAAATCGATCATCAGCGGCGTGAACATCATCTCCATGAGCAGCGAGCCCGCAAGCTCCGCCGCGACCGCGAGCAGCTTTCGCCCCGGCCTGCCGCGAAAGAGCAAAAACGCCATCGCCAGCGAGCACACCGGGAACATCAGCGCGCGCAGCTGCCCCACCGTGGTCAGCAGCAGCGTCGCCGCCATGTACGCCGCGCCGATGAGCGCGGCGAGCAGCACCGTCACCCAGACGCGAAAGCGCGGCCCGTCGAGCACGCGCCACAAAAAGGCCGCCCACATCGCGATCGCGCAGGCGTTGAAAAACAGATCGGCGACATAGCCGTTGTATGCCAAAGCGTTGTTCCCTCCTTATCCGGCGCGCAGCGAGAGCGTGACGGTGTAGGTATCGTTTTCGCACGCATGCCGGAAGCTGCCGTCGTATTTCGCGGCGAGACTGCCCAGCACGCGAAAGCCCACCCCGCGCTCCAGCTCCGGGATGCGCCGGGGCTTTTTGCCCTGCGGCTGCCAGGGGCGGACGGGATTGGATTCCTGAATAACGAGATAGCCCTTGTCCATGTGCGCGCGCAGCGTGATCTGCGCGTCCGGGATGCCGCTGCAGGCCTCAAGCGCGTTGTCGAGCAGGTTGCCGAAGGCGACGATGAGGTCGGTGTTCGACACCGGCAGCTCCACCGGCAGCGACACGTCCGCCCGCACCGGGACGCCGCGCAGCTCGGCCTCCTGCGTGCGCGTGTACAAAAACGCGTCCACGACCGGGTTGCGGCAGGCGCCGAGGCGGGAGCTGTACGTCTGCGCCGGAAGCAGCTGCTCGGAATACGCCGAGGCGGCCTGCAGATTGCCCGCCTGCAGGAGCGCATGGATGGTGTTCAGATGGTGCGAAATGTCATGGCGCATGGCGCGGATCTGCTCGTACTGCACGGTCAGATCGCCGTAGTGCGCGAGCTGCGCGTCGAGCTGCGACTCCAGCAGCTCGTTTTCCACTTCGAGCTGCACGCGCTGCTCGGTGCGCACCATGGTGCGAAAAAGCAGCACATCGGACACCAGAAACAGCGCCGTCACGACCAGCAGCACCGACGTGTATTCATACCGCGGCGGGTAGAAGATGAGCGCCTGAATGGCGGCGGCGCAAAGGATCTGCGTGACCGGAAAGGCGGAGAAAACCAGCAGCTGCCGGCCGGAGAGGTTATTCCGCGCGCGCAGAAACGGCAGGCTGACCACCAGCAGCACCAGCGCCAGAAACAGCAGGAACACCCCGCCGTAGAGCACCGCGTGCGGGTCTGCCCAGACGGCATACTGCGCGTCCATCTGCAAGTCCGCCGCCCGTATGGCGACGGCGGAAAACAGCATCTCCACCAGCACCGACGCAGTCAGCTCCGCCGCGACCGCGAGCAGCTTTCGCCCCGGCTTGCCGTAAAAGAGCAGAAACGCCAGCGCCAGCGCCCCCGTCGGATACAGCAGCAGGCGCAGCGCGCTGCCCGCTGTCGTCAGCAGCAGCACCGGCAGCAGGTAGGCGGCATCGATCACGAGCGTGAGCAGCGCCGTGCCCCACCACGAAAAGCGCGGCCCGTCGAGCACGCGCCACAAAAACACGCACCACGCCGCCACGACGCCGGTGTTGAACAAAAAGTCCGCCCAGAAACCGTTATACGCCATCGGCTGCGCCCTCCGGTACATCCAGCCGCGCGGTGCGCCCGGCCAGCAGCCGGAAAAACGCCTCGCGCGCATCCTTGCGATACGAGCGGCTGATGGGCACGTGCGTGCCGTCGCTCAGGCAGAAGGTCTCGTGCTCCATGCCGACGATCGCCCGGCAGTTGACCCAGAAGCTCTGGTGGCAGCGGATGAACTCGTCCGCCACGTCGCCCGCAAGCAGGGCCTGCGGGCTCTGCGTCGTCTCAAGATCGCCGTCGGTGGTGTGCACGAGCATCTTGTGCAGCGAGCGCTCAAGATACAGCACCGTGTCGAGCCCGACGCGCTGATAGCTGCCGCCGCGCCGGATCGTGAGCGTTTTCTCGGTCGAGAGCGCACCCAGCGCCTTGCGCAGCGCGACCGGCAGGCGCGCCGCCTCGTCCGACTTGAGCACGTAATAGATGTGCTCGGCCTCATACGCGTCCATGAGATAGCCCGCGTAGCTCGACAGGAAGATGACGCGGCAGGCAGGCGCAAGGCGGTTGATCTGCTTGGCGAGGGTGATGCCGTCCATGTCGCCCATGCAGATGTCCAGCACGGCGATGTCCGGCCGGTAGCCGTCCTCGGCAAGCATAGCCAGCATGGCGGGTGCATTTTCAAATGTTTTAAGCTGATGCGGCGTGTCACCCAGCGCCGCGCGCAGGATATCCACGGTCTGCCTCAGGCAGACAGCCTCATCATCACACACTGCAAGTTGAAGCATCGGTTCGACTCCTTGTCCGGATTTGCAGAAAAAGTCATGGAAGATACCGTTATTGTATACCAGAAACAAGAATGTTGCAAGTAGGTGGCAAAAAATGACCGCGCAGCGCCCAGGCTTGACATCGGCGCACGGAAGGATTAAGGTGGACAAAAACATCCGCCGCGGCTGCGGCCGCGCACATCGGAAAGGGGAAAGCTCCATGTCCTACGGACGCATCGGCGTGATCGGCGCCATGGATTCCGAGCTTGCCGCGCTCATCGCGGCGCTCGCGCAGCCCGCGCGGGAGACCGTGCAGGGGCTCACATTTCACACGGGGCTGCTCAGCGGCCGGCCGGTCGTGCTCGTCCGCTGCGGCATCGGCAAGGTCAGCGCGGCGCGCTGCACGCAGGTGCTCATCGACCGGTTCGCACCCGCGGCGGTCATCAACACAGGCATCGCGGGCGGACTCGGCGCGGGGCTTGCCGTGGGCGACATCGTGGTGGCCGACGGGCTCGTGCAGCACGATTTTGACGCCGCGCCCATCGGCTTCGCCAGCACACGCCCTTGAAGTTCTCCCTGGTAAAATTGTGGAATCAG
>OGYW01002280.1_pt1 | contig 14964 bp, 7 predicted proteins | sample 1576621 | NCBI WGS metagenome assembly OGYW01 (sample SAMEA3541528, study PRJEB24748) | human gut metagenome | biome: human gut; feature: human-associated habitat; material: faeces | place: China | collected 2012 | reverse complement strand
GTTCTAGTTGTAATATAACACTTATTATTAGCACTGTCAAGAGGTGAGTGCTAATAATTTTGTGAAAATTGTGTGAACGTTATGAGCCATGCCTTACATAACAAAAAATCTGTCACCCGTCAGTTGCATTCCGCTTAAATACTGCTTTTATGCTTCGGCTGATAACGCATACCGGATACATTATAAACCGTAATAAATGCCTTCGGATCAATTTCATTGATAAACTTCATCAGCTTCTGATATTCACCTTTATCTACGATGGTGATGATCTCACGGCGTTTTTCCATGTTATAGGCTCCGATGGCCTCATAGATCGTGGCACCGCTGTGCAGGTCGTGGATGATAAACTGCCTCAGCTCCTCTTCCTTTTTCGTGATGATGCAGACACGCCGCTTGATATTATTGTCAAAAATAAAATGATCCAGAATGATTCCGTTGAAATAGGTACCCAGGATACTCAGCACCACCGTTTTCTTATCATATACCAGTGCTGCGGACAGTGCCACACACATACCGGAGAGAGACATAGCCTTACCCAGTTCCATATGGAGATATTTATTCATGATCTTCGCCACAATATCCAGTCCTCCGGAAGATGCATTCCGGTTGAACAGAATGCTGAGTCCCACGCTGACCACCAGAATATAGCACAGTACATCCAGTTCCTGACTGTCCGTCAGTGATCCAAAGTTCGGAAACAGGAACTCAAAAATCCCTAAGAATACCGGCAGCATCACACTGGTATACACTGTCTTGACCCCGAACTCTTTCCCACAGGTGGCAAAGCCAATGAGCAGAAGCACCACATTCAGGATCATCGTAATGACCGATAGCGGAAGTGGTATAAAATTAGACAGCACGATGCCGAGACCGGAAATACTGCTGACCGACGCGTGACTTGGCACCAGGAAAAAGTAGACTGCTGCCGCGATGATGGCCACCGCCACAGTCAGGATCCCTGTCTCCTTCATTATTTCTGCATAATTTATTTTTTTCTTCATAATAACATTTTCTCCAACGATATATTTTAATTTGTTTCTATACTCTTCTCATCTTATTATTCTTAGAGTACTATTACAGCGGCATCAAGTCCCTCTATTTTTCCATCAAAGGGATTCTCTCTAAGTAAATCATATTTTTGCGCATACTCATTAAACATTCTTGCGCTGCTGCTGCAGTTGAAGATCAAAGCGAGTGTCTCTTCTCCATTTTTTCTGGTCAGGACGATCGTCTCTTCCTCGTCCCTTGCAGCTAGTTCCATCGGTTCACCCTCTACGATACATGCATGGTTTTTTCGCACCTTCAGCAGCTGCTTATACCATTCAAACATCTCTTTATCCTGGTATTCTTCATCCCAGTACATACCACGTCTGCAATCCGGATCATTTGCTCCGGGCATCGCAAATTCATCTCCGTAATAAATCATGGGCATTCCCGGTAATAACAATTGAAAAGCTGCTGCCAAATGCTGCTTTTTCTTATTATCCTTACATAGATGTAAAAATCTTGCTGTATCATGGCTGTCGATCAGATTCCACATGAGAGGATAGCATTTTTTGTTTAAGCGCCCCTTCAAATATCCAAGATTCTGTATAAACTGGCTGACATTGATTTTTTCATCTGCAAGCAGATCTATGAGATTCAGGTAAAACGGATAATTCATGACCGTATCCCATTCATCTCCCTCAAGAAAATCTCCTGCATAATGCCAGATTTCTCCAATGATCAGCAGATCCTTTTTTACTGCCTTAACAGCCTTTCTAAATCGCTTCCAGAAGAAATGACTGATTTCGTCACCTACATCCATTCTCCATCCATCGATATCGCATTCCTTAATCCAATAACATGCAACATCTGTAACGAATTTTTCAACCTCCGGATTTTTCAGATTTAACTTTGGCATTCCGCCATAATAACCAAAACATTTGAAGTTAGGAGTTTCTCCTTTTTCACCCTTCAGCGGAAATCTCTCGATAAAATACCAGTCCAGATATCTGGATTTATCTTCTTTTTCTATAATATCCTTAAATGCAAAAAAATCTCTTCCTGTATGGTTGAATACCGCATCCATCACTACTTTCATTCCACACTCATGCGCTTTTTGCACCAGCTCCTTAAGATCCTCTGTTGTTCCGAAGGAAGGATCAATCTGGTAATAATCAGTGGTATCATATTTATGGCAGGAATCCGATTTAAAAATAGGTGTTAAATACACAACATCTATTCCCAGCTTCTGAATATGATCCAAATGATCAATAATTCCTCTGAGATCACCATGCAGATTATCCTTAGATGTAATGGGGGCTTTATACCACAGCTCCTTGTCTATTGGCTGTGATGCTGCAAAGCGAGATGGAAAAATCTGATACACAACCTTGTTTGCTGCCCACTCCGGCACCTCAAACATTTCTTCCTCACGAAGGTTTTGCGGACAGTCGAACATTCTGTCCCTGTTTGTAATGCATTCCCTGCTAAACTCATAGTTGCCGTAATATACCTTTTCTCCCTGCATATCCGTAAATTCAAAATAATAACGGAGGCATATTAAATGCATCTGAAGCTGTGCCTCATAATAATCATGAAACTGTGATGTGGCAACCTTCTTCATCGAAATCGTCTTTCGTGTATCCTTCCATCCCAATGGTATGTACTTGTCCTCATAATGAAGAATGATCTCTTTTATATCATCTTTTTTTACCTGCACACGTATCACAAATAAATCCTTATCGATTGCATAGCAGAATCTTTTATCCATATCATGAAGAATTGCTGAATATTCCATAATTTTTTCCTTTCTATAGCTCGAAAAAAGCGTTTTTTCCTTCTTGATTATAATTCCTTTTTATTATGCTGCACAAGTCACAAAACGATAAAAAGGTCACCGTTTCTGCCTGTTCTGTTGGGGCAACGGAGCTGTAATAGATTTTTTCTTCTTCAACTGTAAAAGGTGGGCGCTTACGCTCCCACCTTCACACTTTTATTCAATTACTATGTCAGATACTTATTCTTCTGAACCACTCTTTTTCCTTACATAGAATATGGCTCCAATAACAATCAGCATAATACAGATACGCCCTGATTCTTTCTCATCTTGTCTATATAATTATATTCTGTATCTCCCTCACAGAATACTGCAAACCTCTTCTGGAGGACTCTTGTTTTTCTACTCAAATGCCGTACCTCCCAATATTCCCTTCATATAAAACTCATATATCTTAGTGTTTTCATACCTCACTTCCGGAAAATCTGCTAGAGAATACAATTCTGATGTCAATTCATCTTTACTTTTTGTAATGAAATAAATCTGCTCTTTCATGTATGTCTTCAAATTTAGGTGTAATACATTATGTGTAGAAAATACAAACTGCCCTCTGTGCTCCATACCGTTAATATACGCAATAACACGGTCTGACAAGATTGGATTAAGAACCCGGTCCATCTCATCTGCAAATACCACTTTATTTTCATATACCACGCGAAATATCTGTACAGCCCATGCAAAAAATTCTCTGACACCGGTTGAATCCTGTGATAATTCTCTCTTAAACTGCTTTCCCTGTGCATTCTTACGAATTACCAGAGTTTTAGAATAAGGCTTCTCATCATCCACTTCAATTCCGCAAATGCTGTAATCTACCATCTTAAAAATTTCTACATATCTTGGATCTTTCATAATTTCAAGATCCCGTTCCTGCCTGACAATGCTGTCTATATTGTCAGAGGGGATATTACCCGGATATAGGACATTTAACATCCATTCAACAGTTGCTGACGCATCCTTATTTCCGAGAAGAGCCAGTTTAACTACAAATAATCCGTTACTATTATTGCTATTCTTAAGAGCAGCTGTCACTTCCCTGGCTGTTCCTCTTCGTAATGTATATATATCCTCCTGATCCCGTAAAATATCAAACACTACATGCTCAGCTGATTTCCGCTGGCTGCTTCTGATAAGTTTTTCGCTATAGATTCCTTTTGTATCAACAATAGTTTCATACTCATAAATATAATGATTCCCCGCTAAGAATACTACATTAAATTTCTGTTTGGGATTATTACACTCCATCAAAGTATCTGTGTTAATATATGAATTAACAGACTGCACTTTCATGTTTGTATCAAACAATGATTTCAGATATTTTAATCCATTTATAAAGTTGGACTTACCACCTGCGTTCTCACCTACGATAACTGCTGTTTTCAGCAGGTCATATCCTGTTTCTGTTGTAGTATAGTTATCCGGAAAGCGCTTTTTTACTTTCCCGCCTGGTGCTTCTAATGAAAACTCGCACTCTTCCTTGAACGAACAAAAATTGTCAAACATATATCTTATGAGCATACTTCCACCGCCTTTCAATAATCATTATATACTAAAAAGAGCCTATGTAAACCAGTTTTTTGTTTTACATCGGCTCTTTTTATGGATATCATGTTAAAAAGCGAGCACCAAATATTAAATACATTCTTTTAGCTGTTTTTTGTTGATTTTGCTCTTTTTATTACTCCTATGAAATCATCATTATTTTTCTTCTGAACCACTCTTTTTCCTTACATAGAATACGGCTCCAATAACAATCAGCATAATACAGATACCTATAATAATGATTATCGTATTATTCCATGTATATTTTGAAGTGCTGTCATCTGTCTTAGACGCAGGAATGGTTTCATCAGCTTTGTTGTCTGCCTGACCGTTATCACTCATAATCTTGGCATCAACAACAATCGTGTAATCTGATGCATGGGTAAATACAAGTTCCACATTTCCATCCGGATCAATCTGTCCGGCACTGATAAATTCCAGTTCTCCGGTCTGTTCATTGTAGTAGAACAGGTTCGCATACAGTCCTGCATTCTTTGATTCCATGTTGACGGTCAGTGTGGCTGTAAATCCAAACTCTCCGTCATAAGCAAGAGTCAGATTCAAGGAAGAATGTTCCCCGGTCACGTTATTGATCACATCCACAGGAATGGATTTTCCGGCGTCGGCTCCGACTGTCACATCAAAATCAATATCTCCAGCTGCATCAGTAATATCCTTTCCAAAAATCTTCCAGGAAAGACCATTTCCCATATCCAGAACAAGTGTTGTATCCTTGCCCTTGATACTGTCAATTACATCCTTCGGTACTACAGTCGTTCCGTTCATGGCAACTGTTACCGTATCGCCTGACTTAGCTTCTTCAAGCTGTGGCTTGATAACATCCCAGCCTTCCTTGCCGCTGTCGTCCTTGATGTATGGCTTAATTGAAGTGCCGTTGTCCTTACCATTATCCGTATCAGGCTGTGGCTTCTGATTCTGATTACCATTGTCTGTGCCAGTCTGCGGTTTCCGGTTCTGACTGCCATTATCCTTGCTGCTGTCATCGGACTTGATCTTAGCGATCGGCTGTGTGTAACTGTGTCCGCACTTGGAGCAGGTATAGGTCATGATGCCTTCCTCTGTTGTCGTTGCAGCCTTCGTCACCTTTGATACATAGCTGTGTCCTGTTGCCGGAATATTCTCCGTGTAGCTGTCTCCACAGGAACAGGTGTATGTCCTTACCCCTGCCTCTGTACAGGTTGCCTCCTTCGTAATGCTTCCCGTATAGTTGTGAGTGTGCTGTTCCTCCGGCAGCTTCGCAATGCTCTCTGTGCAGCTGCTGTTGCATCTGGTGCAGGTGTAGGTTCTGACTCCTTCCTCGGTTGTCGTTGGCTGCTTTGTTACGGTTACTTTATAATCATGTCCCAATGCTGCCAGCTCTTTTCCGGTACTCAGAAGTTTATCGCAGTCCGTACAATAGGTATCTCCTGCGTATCCGGTCTGCGTGCAGGTCGCTTCCCGCTGATTCCGTATTTCAGTGTGCGTGTGATCACATTCTCTTCTTGTAATCGTAATGCTTACACTTTCTGTCTCATAATTTCCCTTGTCAGCTCCTATATAAACCGCAGTCGCCGTCACAGTCACACCATCTGCAAGCACCGTGTCCTTATCTGCCTCCTGCCAGCTCCATCCTTCCTGAAGTGTAATATTGCCAACCTTCTTTGTGCTGTGTGCCGGTGTCATTGCAGCTTCCGGCATGTTTGGAGCTTTCGCTGCCTTATTGACCGTAACTGTTATTGTTCTAGTTACTGTATTGTAGTTGTTCGTGTCATCAGGTGTAAATACTGCCTGATAGCCTTTGTTGTTTACAGTCGGAATGATGTTCGTTCCTGTAAAGCTCCATGTTCCGGCAAGTGAATTGCCATCTACCCCTGTCACACTTCCGCCTGTTATATCCGAACTGGTAAGCGCAGCATCCGGATTGTATCCACGCTCTGCAACGGTTGGTACTGTTACAACTATCGGTGTTGCCTTGGCTACTGTGATGGCTGCTGTTCCGGTAAGTTCCGCGTAATGCGTACTGTCTGCCGGCTTGAATACCCAGCCCGCCTGTGTGGTTCCGGCTGCCGGTATCTCGTCCGGATTGCTCCATGAAAGAATACCTTCTATCATATCATCTGTACCGGTTTCCACAAAAACGGTATTTCCAAGTGTCAGCTTTGAAACCTTTTCCCCATAAGTCAGCGCATTGCTTCCATCTACGGATACGGTGTTTCCACGCTTAATCTCTACCGTCTTCTTATCTGTAATATTAATTGTCAGCGTGTATTCAACATTCTCATAGTTCTCCATCGAAGCTGTTACCGTGATAATTGCTGTCTTTCCAACCTTGGACGAATCTACCTGATTTACTTTATAGGTCAGATTTCCGGCTGTATCGACTGTTACCTCACTTAAAAGCTGCTCTGGATCTTTCTTTGCAACCGTATATATTGTAGTTCCCCTATCCGGCGGGAGCTTTCCTGCAATATCCACACCGATTGCCTTATCGTCTGAACCGGAAGCATACGCATAGGTCTTATTTTCTGTGATGCTGGAAACGGTGAGTGGGCGTTTGGTAATATTTACCGTGGCGGAGCCGGAAGCATCCGCATAGCCGGACTGGGAAACCTTATAATACACGGTCTTTGCACCATTAGTGAAGTCGGTGTAGGTCAGGCTGTCCTGTGTGCAACTATCTGCGCTTGTGCCGTATTTTACGGTTGCGCCACTAGGCACGCCGGTGAGGGTGATCCCGTGCGGACTACCGTCATACACACCCTCATAAGCCACAGCCGAAATACCGCTGAAGCTCTTCTGCGTGAGTTTGACCTTGATCTGCGCCGTCACAGGTGTGCCGGGCTGCTCCACCTCGTTAGCAATCGAAGTAAGATCTAATGTTCCGGTGAGCGTCTGCTCCTCCAGCGTATTCGGATTATAACCATTCCATGTGACGGGGATCTTATCAAATGTTTTGCCGTCCTCCGTGGTGATCGTCACGGTTTCGGGTAGTCCCAGCTCTTCCAGCGCCGTTCCGTAGGGCTTGTCCGTAATGCCAGTCAGCGTATTGCAGTTCTTTACCGTACGCTTGACAACCGTTACGGTGTAGTCCTGAGTCAGCTCCTTGTAATTATTGGTATCTGTGGGAGTAAACACAATCGTGGTGGTCTTGCTGCCTGCGCTGTCCCAAGATTTAGCAGCACCTGCCTTGAAATCGAAGGTGCCTTCGCCGCTGCCGCCGGTGAGGGTTGCTTCACTGTTAACATAAACCGGCGCAGAAAGCGTCGTCCATTCGGTCACCACCGGATTGGCCTTCTGAATGGTATACTTTACGCTGGCGGTGGCAGCCTTATTGCCCTCGCCCACCGTGATGCTGGCGGTGTACTCGCCCGCGTCAGTGGGGAGCGCGCCGTTTTCCAACATCTGTTGACCATACGTGCCCGTCTTTATGTAGCTGATGGTGATCCCACTCGCCGCCGGACCCTGCCAATCGCTGCTTGCAGTCACCGTGGCGGGTTTGCCTTCCCCGCTGTAGGTCAGCTCGGCGGGGGCCGCAATGGTCACGCTGCCGCCGTTTCCGTCGGTCAGATAGCAGCCCTCTGCCGTACACTTCGCGGTGATGGTCGCGCCGCTTGCCGTGTACGTCCAGCTATGCTGATGCTGGGTCACGGTGAACGGCTCGCTGTAGCAATTGTAGCCGTTGCTGCACTGGACGTAAATGTGGTACTGATAGCTCTTGTCTACGGGCAGCCCGGAGATTGTGAGCGTCTTGCTCTTCTCGCCGGTATGCGTTGCAGTATTAACTTTTTTGAAACTCGTGGTCCAGTCGTTTTCTGATTCGTTAAACAGCTCCCACCAGTAGTAGTAGGTGACGTTCTCCGTTTCGGGCTCGGACGCGATTACCGCAGTCAGCGTGATATTGCCGTCCGTCGCAAACGCCGAGCTTCCGGTGTAGTTCGTATCGCTATTCGGATAGATCTTTTCGACCGCGAAGGGGGCTTTTTCAACGGTGACTTTTGACGGGATTGAATTGGCGTTGGGGAGCCATTCATTATCCGTTGTTTTTTTGTAAGCGTACCCCTTCGCCAGCAGCGCGTAGGGCTTGACATAGCCGGCATCGCTCGTGATCGCGCCGTAGCTGCCGCCGCTGAGGCTGGCGCTGCTGCCGTCGTCCTTTACAGCCACACGGCTGAAGGTGCCGTTGCTCAGCGAAAGCTTTCCGCCGTTCTTCGCCGTGACAATGGCGAGCTTCGTATCCTTGTCCTTGACGGTCAATTCCGCGTCTTTGCCGTCCACCGTCACATAGAAGCCTCCGTTGCTGCCCGTGACCGTCAGAGAAATGCCCTTGGCGATGAGGTCCACACCATCGACCGTTTTCCCGCCGGTCGCCAGCGTCACCGGCCCGCGGGTCAGCTCATAGGTGGTCCGCTTCCCGTTGACAGTGTCATCCACATTCTGATACAGCGTGATGGTCTTTGCACCGTCCGCCGCGTTCGCCGCCTCAATGGCAGTGGCAAAGGCCGTGTACCAGCTCGTCTTGTCGCCGATGGTCAGCGACGCCGCCATCTGCTTCTTACAGACACTGCAAATGCCCTTGCCGTCCGTGCCGCCGTTGTGCGTATGCGACACGACCTTGACATTTTCCAGCGTATTCACTCTATCATTGGTCACAGCCTGATTATCACTTGCTCCGTAATACGCCGCGCCCTCCGCCAGCAGGTCGGCGAGTTTGCGGTCGCCGTTGGTTTTGATCATCGTAAATGTGCCGCCGGAGAGCTTGACTTTGGTGGTGTAAAAATCCGCGAAGGTAAACGTGCCGCCGGTGATCGTCCCCGTGACATTGTAGTCAAACGTAACGCCGCCATATTTCTTTTCATTATTAAAGCTGCCGCCGCTGATGTTCGCGATGCTGCTGCCGTTGAATTTGACATTACCAGTGAAGGTACCGCCCTTGGCGTTCAGCGTACCGTTCACCTCGACGGAGGCGTCGGTAAATGTGACGCCCTCCTTCACCGTCGCCGTGCCGTCGATGGTCGCACCTTTATAGCTGCCGCTGGCAAAGGTCACGTCCGCGTTTTTAGCGACCGTCACATTCTTGGCGGTGTGCGTTCCGCCCTTCAGCGTCAGCGTGCCGGTCAGCGGCATGGAGGTGCCGAAAGCATACATATCCCGCAGCAGGGTCAGCGTCGGCTCGGTGCAGCCCTCATTGCTCCAGCCGTTCAAGGTCTGGATGGCCTCTACATAGCCGTGTTCCAGCGCACTGTCTTCCGTGAAGTAGGCAGTCTTGGTCGTGCCGTCGGTGCTCTGGGCGGTAATTTTCGTATACAGGTCCTTGTGGCACACAGAGCACACGGGGTTGCTGTCATCGGCGCACTGATGGACGCACTCTGGGAACTGCACCTTGTACGTTGTATAGCCGGTCAAGTCCACAATTTTAGCGCTCTTATCAACGATGCTCCATGTACCGTCCTTTTCGCCGTACAGCTCGCACTTTGCATGGTTGGTTTTCAGCAGGTCTTGAACGGTGAGGCTCTTGCTCTTCGTGCTGTCCGTGATCTTGCCGATGGTGCAGGCGTTTGTATTGCCATTCCACAGCTTCAGATTGTAGCCCGTACTTGTGGAGCCAGCCGCAGCATTGCTTAATACCAACTCGCCGATTTCGCCGCCAAAGCGCTCCAATGCGCCGCCGGCCTGCAGCTCCACGCGCGAAATCTTGCCGGTGTAGGAGTCGCCGACTGCAAGCGTTCCGTTGGAGGAAACGTAAAACGTGACATCGAGCGCCTGCGTTCCGCCGCCTGTTCCGGAATCCTTGACCGTCAGAGTCCTGGGTTTGTTCCCACCTCCGACGCTAATGTAATAACGCTCGCTGCTGACAGTTTTGCCATTCAGATCCAGCGTCGCTGAGTAGGTGTAAGAAGAAGAGCAATTTCCTGCGAGTGTCACATCCCGCAGCAGCGTCACGGTGTTGCCTCTGGCTGCATCAAACGCCTTCGTCAGCGTCTGATAATAGGCGCTATCGCCCACGCGCGCGTCGAATTGCGTATGGCACTTCTTGCAGGTGTAGCCGGTATCGTCCATCTCGTGCGTGCAGGGCACAAGATAGACCTTGCCGTCATCGCCCAGGCTGGTCACGCAGTCGGCGGCGTCCGCCTTGAAGTTCTCGGCGCTGAGCGTCACGCCGCTTGCCGGTTCGGCGATGGCCCCAAGATTTATGCCTTCACGCACGCCCACACGGATGACCGAATCCTCTCTCAATGCGCCTGATACAAGAATGGGCAGCTTCCAAGCTTCATTGGCGTAATAACCGGCCTTCACCGAGCCGGAAATAGTGAGCTCAGGAGTGTTGCTTTCCCTTCCGTCGTAGTAAACGTCATATTGAGAGTTGTCGGTAACGGTAGCATCGGTGAGGGTAATAGCGCCCTTTCCATAGATGCCGCCGCCCTCAAAGGTACTGTTGTTTCCGGTGATCGTCACATTCTCGACGGTTACCCCTCTCTCCGAATAAATGCCGCCCCCGTGGCCATAACTTGTATTCCCCGTGGCGGACGCCTTGTTGCCGGTGATCGTGGCGTTGGAGATCGAAACTGTGCCGGCGTTAAAGTGGATATAGATCCCGCCGCCGTTGCCGGCGGTCGCCTTGTTGCCGGTGATGGCTCCGCCGTCCATGGTGAAGCTGCACTTCTCACCCACATATACGCCGCCGCCACCGCCGTCAGACGCACCCGCAGTGTTATCGGAAATGGTTCCGCCATGCATGGTGAATCTTGGCGGGTCGGTCTGATTCGTCGTGCCGACAAGGAACACACCGCCGCCGCTGCCTGCTTTATTACCGGTAATCTCTCCACCATACATGGTAAAGGACGAGCCGGTCTGATAGGCGCTGCCCTTTATACCGACCTGCACGCCGCCGGTGATCGTGCCGCTGTACAGTTCAAATTTGCCGCCGTTGACGGTCACTTCGCCTTGAACCCTGCCGCTGCCGATGCAGTCGGTCAGCGTCAGCGTCGCGCCGCTGCCGATGGTGATTTTGCCGTTGATCGTCTGCCCGTTCAGGCAGAGGTTGACCTCGCCTTCTGGCACAGCCCAGCTCCCCGACACAGACCGCGTCAGATAATAGCTGCCCGCAGAATTAGGCAGGGAATCGGCTGCCGTCCATGCTGTGCTGTTGTTATGGGTATGACCGTTGTACCGCTGTCCTTGCCGCAGACACAGTGGGTATGCTCGCCGGACTGTGCGTCCGCCAACAGCGCGGTCTGGCTGTTGAACCAGCCGAGCAGCGCCTCGAAGTCTGCGCCGGTGATCTGCGCCTGCTGCTCTGCGTTCAGTGCTTCATAAGCATCATACGCCGCCTGAATGTCGTCATAAGCTGCGTCCAGCTCGTCGGCGGTCATGCCGTCCAACTCACTCACGATGGGCAGCGCATCGATCATCGTCTGCACAGCGGATACCGCCGCGTCCGCATTGTTCCCGGCGTTTTCATCCTCGCCGCTCTCCGGCGCATCTGCTTTACTGTCCTCAGCGCCACCGGCGTCAGGGGTACCGGTATTTTGCGGGTCACCCTCTGAACCGTTCTCTTCCTCATTCGTTCCAGCCTGTTCGGATACGGCGGGCGAAATTTCCTCCTGCCGCTCCTGCTGCACGATGGCGCCGCTCTCCGGCGTATCCTCCGCCGCTCGCACGGGTGCGGGCAGGAGCGTCAGACACAGCGCCAGCGCCATGAACATACTCAATACTCGTTTTTTCATAAGATTCTCCTTTAGGATATATGTATAAGGTTTATATTCAGCCCGTTCAAGCACAGGCACAGCTTTTATAGATCATCCGGAATGAGCCGCAGCTTTTTTGCGGCGGTCTTGGCTTCCGCCCGGCGCTTCACGTCCAGCTTGTCGAGAATGTGGCTGACGTGGGTCTTCACTGTGGGTAGTTTCACGTCCATGATCTGCGCGATCTCGGCGTTGGACTTGTCCGCACAGAGCAGATGGAGAATTTGCAGTTCCGTGGGCGTCAGCTCCTCGCCGGGAGCAAGGCTGGGTTCGAGGAAATGAGGGTAGAACGCCGCCTGCGTCCGCACCGCTGCCATCAGCCGCTTGCGCCATGCTTTGTCGCCGTCCCAGTCCAGTGCTTCCAGCAGCGGCAGTACCGCCGTGCCGTATACGCTGACGGTGCGGATGAAGCGGTACTCCGCCGCCGCATCCAGCGCCGCCGTCAATCGCTTGCGCCACCGCTCGTCCTTCTTGCGGTACAGGGCGATGGCAGTCAGGACATTCAGGTGAATGCCGTCGATGATGCGGGCGCAGTTTTGAATGTACGGCTCCATGGGTGAGAGCGTCAGCAAAGCGGCGTCCGGACGGTTCTGCATAATTTCCACCATTGCCTGCGTGAGATACCGGTAGCGCCGCATGACGTTCAGGTGCGTGGGTTCGCACGGGGCTTTTTCCCGATACCACGCGTCCGCCGCGTCAAGGTCGCCGGTGTGCATGTCAATACGGCAGAGCATGGCGTCCATATTGGGCAGAAAGCGTGTCAAACTGCGCTCGGCAAAGCATTCACGGAGTACCATGATGGTGCGCCGCGCGTCGGTGGGCTGCCCGTTTGCCAGCTGGCTGCGGGCCAGCAATCCGCTGACGGCGAACTCCATGTCCGACGTGCCGTAGTTGCGGATCTCGTTCATCTGCGGGAGAAGGGACAGCATCCGGCCGGCGACGTCCTCGCCCTTTTCAAACTTGCTCTCGGCAATGGCGCAGTCGGCAAGACACACACTGTCCCGCCCCAGTACTGCCTCCACGGGGAGACGGAGGGTTTTGTAGAGCAGGTCGTCCTTTTTGCTCCATTCGGAAAAGTCCTTGCCACCGTTCATGATGCTCGGCAGCGCGCTCGTGACGGAGAAGGACGGCAGCGCCACCTCTTTGTTCGTCAGCAGCCGGAACACGGCGGGGATGGTTTCCGTCAGACCCTTCACGCCCCGCTGGGGCAGGGAGATGTCCAGCCATGCAAGGCGGCCGCGCGCCTGCTTTCCGGCGGCGTCCTGCCTGCCGCAGTGTTCGACAAACTTTTGCAGTTCGCCATACCAGCGCTCCGAGCCTTCGTAATCCATGACCAGCGCGCAGAGCATGCTCATGCCCTGCATCAGAGAGGGGGATGCGAGAATTTCCGCCTCCGGCAGGCTGCGGTAGTATTTTTCCATCTCGGCATAGTGCCCCATGCCGGGGTGAAGTTCTGCATTACGCACCAGCAGCTCGGAAACCTTGGAATGGTCACCGCCGCTGGTGTAGCATTCCAGGGCGTGGGCGTAGTCCTCCTTCAGCTCATAGTACAGCCCGCCCCGGCTGATGAGCGCTTTGCGCTTTTCCTCGGTATACTCCCGTTCCATCTCCCAAAGGAGAAAAGCCCGGAAACCCGACCAGAAGTGGAAGCGCTGGCAGTCTTCGTAGCGCAGCATAGTAGTGTATCGAAGAATCCAGTCCAGCCGTTCGCCGGCACGGGGATCGCCGCTGACCATCCGCGCCATTTCCAGGTCAAAACTTTCAAAGGGGGCCAGCTCCAACAGGAAGCGCCGCACCGGCAGATCAAAGCGCCGGTAGATAGCGGTCTCAAAGTAGAGGAACACCTCGTGGTACACCCGCGCCACCAGCTCCGGCGTCCACGGCTTGTCCGGGGACATGCACCGCGCCGTGATGGCCACACCCAGCGGATAGCCCACGGATTCTTTCAATATTCCGTCAATCTCGCTATCTGTTACGTTTACTCCCGAAAGCTGAAACAGCCGCCGCACATCGCCCGCGTCAAAAAGCAGGTCGTCGGCCTCCAGCACCGTCATCAGCCCCGTGTACTGAAACGCCGTCAGGCAGCCGGGCGGCACACCGCGCGAGAGCAGCACGAAATGGCGCTCCGGACTTGAGCGGATCAGTTCGCAGAGAGCCTGCTGCCCGGCTTCCTCCTGCATGAACTGAAGATCGTCAATCAGCAGAATGTCCCAATCCTGCGCTGACGGTGGGATTGCGCAGTCTGGGTCTGCTGCACTTTGCCGCAGCACGTTCCGACCGCGCAGCAGTGCGTCCGCCAGTACTGTCTTTCCAAAGCCGCAGGGTGCGCTGAAAAAAAGGACTCTGCCATGCGCCATGAAGCTGTCAAACCGTTTCTGAACGGAGGTCTTTATGATAATATTTTTGGTCATTTCTTCCCTCCCTTTGATACAGAGCGAGATTGCCATAAGTCTTTCATAACCTGTCTCGAATTATATTATACGAGTCTGTTTCGAAATGTAAATCATCCCAAAGGATGAGACACGCTGCTTAGTAAACTGCTATGCAGATCAATTTTTGTTTGATTTTGATGGCATAGATACAAATAAGCAGCCACACACCGAAGTGCATGACTGCTATGTAAAAAGTTCGGAAAGGATTTTTGCAATCTGACACAGTTTCCTGGCCCTGAATCTCCATCAACATAAAAATATCTCCATCATTTCAAAAGAGAATGACGGAGATATTTCGCCTTGTTTATTCTTGTAGCAGCCAATCGGCTATATCATGGATTTCGATTCCTTCATAGCTATATTTTGGATGTTTGGTTCTGGCAATAATCATTTTCGGATAAGCATCTCGGATCTGAAGCAGAGGAGA
>OGYW01002275.1_pt1 | contig 14991 bp, 13 predicted proteins | sample 1576621 | NCBI WGS metagenome assembly OGYW01 (sample SAMEA3541528, study PRJEB24748) | human gut metagenome | biome: human gut; feature: human-associated habitat; material: faeces | place: China | collected 2012 | reverse complement strand
CCCCCCCCGGATATTTTCAGGTTTGTGTACTTAATCACATTTTTTATCATGTACCAGCCCTCATAATAAGCGGCCTCTATCGGGTTCAATCCGACATACCGATATGTATTCCAATTCATCTTTGCAGCCTTGAACTTGTTGCCCGACTTCGATGACTTTGCAATTCTATAAATGAGCAACCGCTCATCCACACCATAGGCTTTCTTTCCTTCTTTCAGGATGCTGAGCCAAATTGCGAAGTCCTCGTGCATCCCATCACCGATTGCATAGTGCTTTGCATATAGCTCTTTACGCACCAGCGCCGAGGAATTGGACAGCACATTCTGCTTCAGCAATTGACGATACGTGACCTCCGCAGGAGCATGAAGATACCAGTCAATTGGCTGCCCATCCGAATCCATAAAAGCAGAACCTGTAAAAAGGAGGTCAGCATTGGTTCTTCTCTGAAGGTCAATCTGCTTTTCCAGTTTTTTCGGTGCCCATGCGTCATCGCTGTCAAGAATCGCGATCCATGAACCTTTCGCTTCTTCCAGTCCATGCTTGCGCGTATAGGACACACCGCTGTTCTTTACATTAGAGATAAGACGGACACGACTATCCTTGGCCGCAATACTTTTGACCAGCTCTGCCGTTCTGTCTGTTGAGCAGTCATTGACCACAAGAAGCTCAAAATTCGTGTAGGTCTGGCTCAAGACTGAGTTAATCGCCTGCTCTATTGTTTTTTCAGTATTGTACGCTGCCATAATGATACTGATCAGCCCAAAATCCTCCTGCATCATTCTTCCGTCTCCTGTCCCATTGCCGTAGTTGCACCTTCTGCCACACCTTCCGTGCTCTCCGGCATGAACAAAATCTTCACCGTTGCCAGCATGATCTTCAAATCTTCCACAATGCTGGGGTGCGCAATGTACATCAGATCCATCTGCAGCTTATCATACGGTGTCGTGTTATATTTTCCGTACACCTGTGCATAGCCGGTTAGACCCGCCTTGGCCTGCAGCCGCAGAGCAAACTCCGGCATTTCTTCGCAGTACTGGGCTGCGATTTCAGGCCGCTCCGGGCGGGGGCCGACGATGGACAAGTCACCCTTGAGGATATTCAGCAACTGAGGAAGTTCATCCAAACGGCAAGCGCGGATGATGTGTCCCACCTTCGTGATGCGGTCATCTTTATCACCGGTGGAAAGACGCGCCACACCATCTTTTTCGGCATCCACACGCATCGAGCGGAACTTCAGAATCTCAAACTGCTTACCATCTTTGGTCAGACGAACCTGCTTATAGAACGCAGGGCCGCCATCCGACTTGACTGCAATGGCTGTAATCAGGAGGAGCGGGCTGAGAATGATCAGCGCAATCAGAGAGATCACAATATCCATTGCCCGTTTCACAAACAGGTATTCCGGGCTTGCCATATACCGGCCCACCCGCAGAACCGGCAGATGGAACATGTGCATCGGCTGTGAACCGCTCATGATCACATCGCCCACCCGGGGAATCACAAACACGTTGATGCCCTGACCAACGCAGTATTTCAGGATGATATTCCGCTCATGGCTGTGAACACCGCTGATGAACACGGTCTTCATGCCGTCCAACAGGCTCAAATCAGAAAGGCACTCTTCTACATTCAAAGTCATCCGGACATCATACTTTTTCGAAAGGCCGTATTCATTGATGAGCTTTTCCAGACCATGCCGGACATCGTAGACCACTGCGGTGGGTTGAGGCGGAAAAGTCCGGAAATACCAGGTATGGGCGCATCTTGCCCACAGGGTTGCCATCACGACCTGTCCTGCAATCGCCGCGATGCCCGGCAGAATATTGCAGAGCCGTCGAGACATCAGGCAGATCACGATATACAGGATGCCGTCTGTCGCCATTGCCGCCAGCACTTGCCCATAAATCAACTCCGAAATGCGCTGCAACGACATCCAGAATGCATCGTAGACTTTCCCCAGCAGGAAGAACAACACCGCAAACAGACCGATCATGGCCCAGTTGCCCTTCCAGCCAAATTTGGCGTATACCTGATACGAATAGTAGCCGTACCAGCAGGCCGCGAATGGGATTGTGATCATCGCCAAGTCGATGAGCTTCACGATCTTTAGCATCAAGTCATGCTGAAATTTTGACATAATACCCCAATAACTCCTTCAATTGTTTTCTTTGGTTCTCATCAGCCTTCCTGATGCTGCCATGAATCAAGTTTTTTCCACTGTATTTCAACAGCATCCAACAAAGCCTCATACTCCTCCTGTCGCAATCAAGAGGTATCCTCCATTTGAATCATGGAAGATACCTCATATTTTTCACCTTGTACCAATTCTCGCCTTATTTTATCATGAATTTACCAGCACTTCAATAGAAATACCTTGTATCATTCCAAAATGACGGCGAAAAAACAACATTCCAATGCGTTTTCATCCGATTTTAGACAAGAAATGCAATTTATGGAAATTACGAAAACATTTCTTTGATCACAAGGGGTCAGACAAGGGTCAAGCAAAGGGAGGCATTCAAATGGCAAAACGAGGAGAAAACATCCATAAGCGAAAGGACGGCCGCTGGGAGGGACGTTATATCAAAGGACGCACTACCGATGGAAAACCGATCTGGGGCTATCTGTATGGATACGCCTACGGGAAAGTTAAAGACGAACTGATGAAGCGAAAAGTCCTGTCCGGATTCTATCAGCTTTCCGGAAAATCAATGCGCTTTTCAGCACTTGCAGAATTGTGGCTCTCGTCCTTCGCACAAAGCATCAAAGAGTCCACCTATGCACATTATCAGTATACGCTGCACAAATATCTTCTTCCTGTTTTGGGCAGTCTGCCGGTATCGAGTATGACAGATTCTTTGCTGGAACGTCTTTTTCTTCAAATTCTATCGCCCTCAGACCGGAGTCACAAGCCACTTGGCGCATCCTCGGCACAGGAATGTCTTGGGATGCTGAGGCGAATCTGCAAATACGCTGCACATCTACACCTCATGCCGCCCATCGAGATATGCGTCAAACTGCCACACACACAGAAACCAGAACCACAACCCTTGACCCGGACAGAACAGGATTCTCTCAGGGAATTTCTTTTATCAGAACCAACCACCCGTAAAATCGGGATGCTTCTGCAAATGGAACTTGGATTGCGAATCGGGGAGGTCTGCGGCCTGCAGTGGGGGGATTTTGATGAAGGCACAGTAACGATCCGGTGCACCGTCTGCCGAATCTGTTGTGGAAATGGTCATACAAAAGTTGTGATTCAGACACCCAAAACACAGCATTCTAACCGTGAACTTCCGCTTCCGAAGCCGTTGCTGAAAACTCTACGCAAGTTGCACAGAAAATACAGCGATACCACATGGTTTCTCTCCGGGAACGAGGAACGGCCTGTAGAACCACGCTGTTACCGCAAGAGTATCCAATGCTACCTGAAGCAGGCCAAGATCCGGAAAATCCACCCACATGTTCTGCGTCATACGTTTGCTATGACCTGCCTGCAGGCTGGATGTGATATCAAAACCTTGAGCGAGCTGTTAGGCCACTCCAATGCAACGATCACACTGCAGCGATATGTTCACTCTGACTTAGGCCGTAAGAGACAGGAGTTGGAGCGCATCACACGCTGGCTTCATAAAGGGTCAGACAGGAGTCGCCCGCTAAAGCAAACCGCATAGTTGCAGGAAAAATCAGGCCATTCTCTCAACGATTCAAATGGAGGATCCCACTTTTAGTATGACCTGTTTTGTTTTCCAGATGCATATTTTATCCCGGACTGGGGAGAACAAATAACTCTTCCCTTCAGCCAGAATAACCCCCGGCTCCAGATTTTTAACCACCCCCGCCCCCCCACTTCTGACTACCTCTGACTTCCACCAAACAAAAAGCCAGCATACCATACGCAAATCGTACAATACACTGACCATTCCGGTTATTCTCTTATCCGGCTTTCTGCGTGAGCCACTTTTCCACTGTCTCCATGCTGAAGCCAATCGCTCTTGCAATCTGCTCTATCGTCAGACCCTGCTCATAGAGGTTCTTCGCCGTCATCTGAGCCTGTTCTTCCCGACCCTCTGCATGACCTTCTGCATAGCTTTCATCTCTCAGGTCTTCCATCACTTTACACATTTCGCTCACTCCCTTCGGATTTTCCTTCAGATACCGGGTCTTTTCGGCAAGGATCTCAAAATTCATATCATCGGCGCTGGTACAGTTGAAGTCGTGCATCAGCTTGCCAATGTCAGAGTCATCACGATATTCACCGTTTACATACAGGACTAAACCGGAATGTCCTACTCCATCCGCAGATGCCGCCACACCGCAGGACGACATTACATGATATTCAAAATAAGATGTTCAGATACTTTTCTGCTTCTGTGCGGATAATCTGCAAATCATCTTCATATCCCATGACTTTGCAAATGTAAAAAGCTTCCCGATAGCGTTCGACACTCTCCTCCTTTTTTCCAAGAAAGAAGTCGCATTCAGCTTCGATTTCCAAACACGAGTGAAGCACCTGATAATGTCCATATTTTATACATGCTTCTTTTCCGTATCTTGCCACCTTTGCGCCTTCCTCATACTTTTGCGACAAATCCAACGATCTAGCAAAATTATACAAAACCAAGGGAAGCATCCTGTTTGAAGTAACCGTTTCCGGAAGATGCCTTCTTATATATTGAAGCAGTCGATAGAAAATATCGGCTGCTTTTTCATTGTCACCGCTCAAAGAATACGCATTTCCAATTTGATTGACCAGTTTCATTTCATCCAATGTAAAGAGAAAGTCTTCAATTTTGTCCAGTTGAAAATCCGGTATGGTCATCCGAATGGCTTGCAACAACATTTGAATCCGCTCGTCATTTGAATAACTTTTATCCAATCCTCCCAAAAGGACTTTCGATCGAAGAATAAACTGTTGTGTGATTTGATCATCCGGCTTTGCAATTTTCTCAAGCCGACTTATTTTGTCAAAGCCCTCCTCAACGCACTTTAGCGCATTACAGGAAACAATTTCCTTCTTGAGTGCTTCTATTTCCAGTTCTTCCGGTGTTACCAACGCATAATATCGGTCATCCGGCAGACCAAGGCGCTGCAGAATCGCATTGATTCGATTTCGGCTGGGGGTCTGTTTTCCGTTTTCAAATCTGGACAATGTAACGGATTCACAAATGCCTGCACAGACCTGCTCCTGTGTCAACCCGAGATCCAAACGCCGCTGGCGGATATACTCTCCCAATTTGTAATTCTGCATTTAGCAGCTCCCTCCAAACTTTAGTATTGCCATAATTGTAATATACTAGATTTTGTACATGTGTGCAAGCGTCTCTTGTGCAAACCTGTCGTCCCATGTAATTTTTTATTACACCAGACGATATGGTCAATCGAAACCTTTTGTGATAAGATACAGGCACATGAAATGCATTCTAAGCTCTTTGACATACGCATGGAGGAAACAATGATACACTATCTGAAAAAGCAATGGAGGCTCAGTGCCCTCACCTGCTTGTTTGCCATCATCGCCTATGGTGCTCAGGCTCTGATTCAGCTTGCCTTGATGAAGGTTTTTGATGCCGTGGTATTGCTGGATCTGCGGAGTACTATCTTTTGGACGGCAGTTGATCTGACCTGCTGGGGAGGCTATTTTCTTTTTACTGCTTTACAGGAGCATTGTCAGACCAAAACAATTCGCGCTTTGAACAATACGGTGCGAGATGGGCTGTATCACTCCTTCCTGCGCAAGAGCCATACCGATTTTCATCAGTCCGACACCGGAGAATATCTCGCCCGGCTGACCAATGATATAAAGCAATTAGAACAGCTTGCGTGGATTCCCTTCTTCGGCTGTGTAGGCAGAATTGCGCAGATCGTGTTCAGCATTTTGGGACTTGCCTTTTTGCATTGGTCGCTGGTTGTTTTTTCCGTGATCACAGCAGTTGTCCTTTGGCTCTCCCCAAAACTGTTCCAGAAGAAGTTGGAACTACTGGGGCAAAGCTGCGGTGTGCAGCAGACTGCCGCCATCAACCATTTGAAGGACCTTCTGACAGGCTTTGACGTACTCCAGTTTTTTGGCAGAGGAAATCTCTTTCTCCAGCAGGGAAATAGGATCAGCGATGACATTGAAAAGCCCAGTTGCCAGCTGAGCTATGGTAAATCTCGCATGGAGGCGTTGATTGGCTTTATCAACGTCGCACTTCAGCTCGGCTCGCTTGTGCTGATTGCTGCGCTGACCAGCATGGGACTTGTCACCACAGGCACACTTGCCGGTGGTGTCAATCTGATCGGAGGCGTGGCAAACGGCTTTAACAGTTTGGCCGGTTTGCGTCTCTCCCTCTCAGCCAGCAAGCCCTACTTTTGCAAGCTGTCAACGGTCGATACTGATTCCAAATCGGAAGAGATTGCTCCTATGTCACCGCTGAAAGACTCCATTACGGTAGATAGAGTTTCTTTCTGCTATGATGAGAAAAAGCCCATCCTGAAAGATGCCTCCTTCCACTTTGAAAAGGGCAAAAAGTATGCCCTGACAGGACCCTCCGGCTGTGGAAAATCCACTCTGCTCAAGCTGCTTTTGGGCTGGCTGCCGGACTACAGCGGTACGATTTCGTTTGACGATGTGGACATTCACACCGTTACACCCGCTCAGCTCCAGCAACAGATGAGTTACATTGAGCAGAATGTGTTCCTGTTCAATACTACGATTCGGGAGAACATCACACTGGGTGAAGATTTCTCGGAAGAGCAGCTGCATGCGGCCATTCAGGGCAGTGCCCTTGCCGCAGATTTGGCCGCCATGCCCGATGGCCTTGACACTGTTGTAGGTGAGGATGGCAGTAATCTTTCCGGCGGTCAGAAGCAGCGTGTCGCCATTGCCCGTGCCCTGATTCACAATCGCTCCATCCTGCTGGTGGACGAGGGCACCAGTGCGCTGGATCAGAAAAACGCCGACCTTGTGGAAAAGAGCCTGCTTACCAATCCCGACCTGACACTGATCCTCATCAGCCACCACCTGTCGGCAGCGCGCCGTGCGCAGTTCGACCGTGTGTATGAGCTGGCACCTGTAACGCAATGATCGCCCTGTAATTTCCCCTCAAATCATAAATACGCCCTGCATGCCGACCAGTGCCGGTGTGTGGGGCCTTTTGCAGTGACGCTCCACAAGGCTGCTCATATCCTGACCACCAAGGACAAGCCTGCCGATTGCACGGACGACCCCTTCCTTGTGGAGAAGATGTGTGCCGAGTTGGAGGGCCGATGCATAGTAGTTCAGCGTTGTCGATGTCTGTGCATGTCCAAGCCGCCCGGAGACCGTTGTGATCGGTACATGTGCCGCAATCAGGATGCTGGCATTCGAATGGCGAAGGCTGTGAAAGTTCACGTCCGGGAGATCGTGTGTTTCCAGAAACTTCGGGAACCAGGACGAGATGATATCCGGGTCCATCGGCTCATCATTCCATTTCGTGAATAGCATATCATTATCCACCACTTTGCCATTTTCCAGTGTGACCTTACGCACCCACGCTGAACCGATCCGGAATCTCTCCGCTTTCTGGTATCGCCGGTACTCCTGCAGCAGTTCCACGCAATCCACTCCAATACGCAGGCATCTCTTGCCTCGTCTGGTTTTCCGTGTGTTGAACACAAGGCCTATCCCGGGGATGGACTGGACTGTTCGCTTGATGGAGAGCGTCCCCTTCTCAAAGTCAATGTCCGACCATCGAAGGGCACAGATCTCACCCCGCCGGGCACCAAGCAGCAAGGCCAGCTGAGTGATCACACTGTACTGCGGCGGTGCATCCGAGAGAGCATCCAGCAGCGTTGGAATCTCTTCCTCCGTCAGTACCCGAATGTCGATTTCCTCGGCTTTGGGATGTTCTGCACGGGAGCACGGGTTCTCGTTGATCAATCCCCACTGGACACCTTTCTTAAAGATGCTGGAGAGCATGGCCTGGTATCGAATGACGCTGTTGTTGTTCAGCTTCCCGTCCTTTTTGGTATGCTCCACAAACGCCTTTGAGAAGGCCAGCCCAACTGCGCCAGACTACAAAGCTGTCCTCACGTTTCGGCGGCTGAATCAGTGCACAAAGTTCTTCCTGCGTGTAAACGTCCTTGATGGTTTCTTGTGCCTTTACCATCTTGATTTTGAGCGGTGCTATTTCGTCCTGCTCCATACACCAGTAAAGGAACACTTTCACCGAACGGATATAGTGGTTGACGCTGTTTGCGGTCATTCCGCTATCCGTCAAGTGGATAGCATACCGCTTGAATCCTGCCTCATTCACGGCTAACTGCTCATCTGAAAGGAACTTCAAGAACCGTGTAATATCATACCGATAGCCGTTCAACGTGGCTTCTGCTGTGCCAGAATACTTCTTATCGTCCAAAAAATCTTGCTTTAGATTATCAAACCGGGCTGCACTTTTCTGAATCTTCTTCATTTTTTCTGTACCTCTGACCTCTAAAATTTTTGAAAAAATCATAGGTACAAGCCCAAAAAGCCTATATAAAACAAAAAAGACGACAAACCGTTTCTCTCAACGATTTATCGTCCTTTTAGTGCGCTCGAGGGAACTCGAATCCATGGCCCTCTGATTAAAAGAATCAAAGGTGCATCATTCGTCAAATTTCAAAAGTTCGAAGAAGCACTATTTTCATCGTATCATCAAAAAACATAACTTTGCACACACCGCATTATTTGCATACAGCGTAATGCTTTGCAACCGTTATCTAGCTATTCAGGTGTGCAAAAAGTGTGCAAAAATGTGCAGACGGGCAAAACAAAGCCCAATGGACAAATCAATCACCGGTTTTATGGCAGGGTTTAGGACATCCGAACAGACACCAATTGATATAGAAATGAGGTTCACCATGAACAAACTGCTTTCCTGCAGCTTTAATATGGATACCGACCGGGTGGAAGCCCGGTTCGAGGATGGCACCACCCTTGCCATCGACTGCATCGCCGTGGAGGACGAGTACGGCAACACCCCGGCACAACGGGCGGAGCTGGACTGGCTGCTCTACAATAAGCCCTTGGAGTATGCACAGCTTGTACTGGGTGGAGGGATAGAGCATTATCTTTCGCTCGGTTGCGACCATGGCAGACTGGAAGATTGAGGATTCGGCAGCCGTTCGCAAAAAATTAAAGAATCATCTTTACAAAGGCCATTGCTATTTAAACGAAAATCGAATATAATATAGATAGGAAAGCGGACGTCATTCCGCTGGTGTGGCTGACACCTAAAATCCGATCGGATGCAGGACGTAAGGGCCTGAGGTTGGCGGGCAACGATAAAACCCGAAAGAGATGCAGGACGTAGGGGCCTGAGGTTGGCGGACAACGATAAAATCAGTCGCAAGGGACATCGGACAGCACTACGGTGTTGTAGGTGTCCCTTTTATTTTGTAAAAACGCAAAGGAGCGCAGAATCAACTATGACGAAAAAAGAAGCACTGTCCATCGTTTTTTCCTGTGCGCCATTGTATAAAGAGAATTTGGTAGACAGAAGCCTGCTGTTCATCACCACCGACAAGCACAAGAATGTCCATTGTCTGGAGGTCACGTTCGATATTGGCAACTTTTTGCACATGACAGGCTTCAAGCTGCGGAAATCCGGCATCAATGCTCGGCACTTTTTCAATCTGTGCTATGACAAACGTCTGACCGAAGCGGACTTTGATTTTTCCGCAGACGGAACCACCGAAATGAAAATGCGGGTTCTGCCCAGCCTGATGAAGAAGAACCTCTCCGCAAAAATGCTGGGCGATTATAATATGAGCCAGCCTAAGCTGTACACTGACAAAATCGCTGGTTCCCTCAGTGCCTGCATGGGGTTTGTCCGGGATGGTGGTGAAGGCCGTTTCGTACCTAACACGGTGCTGGAAGGCGATATACGAACCAAGGTAAAGGCCGCTGACCGAATCATTGCTACATATCGCAAGAGCCGCAGTGAGGAGCAGTATTCGGAAATCGTATTCACCGCAAAGAAAGTTGAATGGGAAAAGATTGTCCTTCCCGATGAATACAGCTATCTTGTCTTACCTGAATAACGAAAGAATGCCCACCCACCGATGGAACTGAATCTCCACGGTGAGCGGGCATTTTGCGTTTTTGTTCGATTCGAGTGAATCTATTCGGCTTGTGGTTTTCGCTTAACCCACGGTTTGGCTCCATAACAGGCTGATGCCGAACCGGTCCATTACTTCAACGCCACCGATAGCTGGTCATTGCCGCTATCCTCTAAGGGTATTATACATCAGTGATGTAACATTTCAAGGAAAAATATTTGCATATCATAGCAACTGGCCACCCACTGCACTGGCTAGTACGGCAGGTGGCCATTCCCTCTTCATTTCCTTCTTACAAACTGAATCGGTCAGGTCAAATCTTCACCGTTGGTTGCAATGACCTTTTTATACCAATAGAAACTGTCCTTCTTCAAACGCTTGCCATCACCCGTGCCATCATCCTGATAGTCAACATAGATGAAGCCGTATCGTTTTGCCATTTCTCCGGTAGAGGCGGACACGAGGTCAACGCAGCCCCACATAGTGTAGCCCATCAAATCCACACCATCCAGCGTAACGGCATCTCTCATAGAGGATAGGTTTTTCTTTAGATAATCGATACGATAGCTGTCGTGAATTTTGTTGTCCGATGTCAGTTCATCTGCCCAGCCAATACCGTTTTCAACGATCCATAACGGTTTATGATACCGGTCATATAGCGTGTTACAGGCCAATCGCAGACATGCAGGGTCCGTAGCCCATCCCCATGCATTGGTTTCCAGATACGGATTTTTTACTCCCATAGAGAAATTTCCGCCTGTTGTACCCAAGCCATCTTCATGCACAGTAACTGTATTGCTACCATAGCAGGAAAAACTCAGGAAATCGCATGGATACTGTTTGAGCACTTCATAGTCTTCCTGTGTATCCTGCAAAACGATGCCCTCACGCTCATATTTTTTCAATCGATATTCTGGATAGAAACCTCGCATCTGGACATCGCTGTAAAAATAACGGCTCTGCTGCATTTCCATCGCTTTGATGTTATCTGCCGGGTCGCAGGTGTAGGTATAGAGGGGGCGGTATGCCAGCATCATTCCAACACGAATTGCCGGGTCGATTTCATGTGCTAACCTGACTGTCCGTGACGATGCCACAAACATATTATGTGCCGCCTGCGCCAACTGCTGTGCATTGCAGTTGGAAATGCCTGTAACCATATACGGCGCTAGTTCCATATTGTTGATTTCATTGAAAGTCAACCAATATTTCACCTTATCATGGTAACGCTGGATTACTATGTGGGCAAATTTTTCAAAGCAGTCGATCCACACACGGTTATCCCATCCTCCGAAACGCTGCACCATGCTGATTGGAATATCAAAATGCGAAAGCGTTACCAAAGGCTCAATTCCATATTTATGCAGTTCATCAAAAACATTCTCATAAAAAGCCAATCCTGCTTCATTGGGCACAGCGTCATCTCCATTCGGGAAGATACGTGTCCAACTGATGCTCATCCGAAAGCATTTAAAGCCCATTTCTCCCATCAGTGCAATATCTTCCTTATAGTGATGATAGAAATCCGTTGCACGGTGACTGGGATAGTATGCGTCCGTTCGAATCGCAGGCGCTGCACCTTCCGGAAGTTTCGGATCAAACGCGGATGTTTCGCCTTGTTCGCCTGTAACAGGGTTCTGCCACACCACCATGCGCGGTTTCGTATGGGAACCGCCCATGGAAAAGTCTGCTACTGTCAGACCGCGCCCGTCTTCCTGATAACCGCCTTCATACTGGTTGGCTGCAGTGGCTCCTCCCCACATAAAGTCTTTGCGAAAAGCCATTTTTCTCCCCGCTTTCTCTCATTATTCCTTATCATCTCCATACTGAGCATCGTTGAACATTACATATGTAATGATAAAGCCCAGTGCAGTTGCCAACAGCATCACACCGCTTGCCACGATCAGGGACTGAACAGGGTTTGCCGGGTCGATGTAGCCGGGAATCTTAAAGATGCCAAACCCAGGAATCGTATAAACTGCGAAGCCAAAAAGTCCACCTACACCGCAGGCAATTGCGCTAGACACACAGGTCACAACCAAATATTTCATGCGAGGCATAACGATTGCATAGGTTGCCGGTTCAGTAACACCAAAGAGGGCAGAAACAGCTGCCGGAAGAGCCAGTTCTTTCAGTTTTTTACTCTTTGTCTTGCACAGGATACCAAGCGTAACACCCAGAACCGCAAAGCTCACGACACCCAGAGATGCATAGTTCGGGGAAGGAGTGCCTGCCATGACATCCATCAGCGCCGGCAGAACGATTACGCTGTGAACGCCCAGTACCACAAGGATCTGATAGAATCCGCCAATAACCACATCCGACAGGATATGATTAAAGTTATACAGCAGGTTCATTACAAAGCTGACACCATCTGCCAGCAGGTTGGCTGCCGGTCCTACCAGCATATATCCGATAGGAACCACGATCACAAAAATCAGCATCGGGGTCAAAAAACCTTTGACCATATCCGGCAGATGCTTATTCAGGAACCGCTCAGCGTACACTGCCAAGATTACAGTAAAAAATGCAGGCAACACCGTGGATGTATAGGTGTTATTGAAAACATGGCCGAACAGCTCAATGTCCACACCATTGATCGAAGGGATGCAAAGCGCCAAGCCCACTGTAACGGCTGTAAAAATATCGGATTTCATTCGCTTTGCAATATTATAGCCGATCAGCGCCGGAAGGAAGAAGAACGGAGCATTTGCAATACCGGAAAGCAAAACATAAATGCCTGCCTCTTTACTCATCCACCCCAGTGCTGTAATAAGTGCAAGAATACCTTTGATCATACCTGCTGCACACAGCATCATTGCCGAAGGAGAAAATGCTGCTGCAATAAACGGGAGAATTTTGCTGTAAAAAGGTTTATTTTCCTCAGACTGCTGTTTAGACGGTTCCGCAAAGCGGGTAATTTTGCATACTTCGTCATAGATTTCCTGCACACGTGCACCAATCAGCACCTGATACTGGCCCCCTGCAACCATAACACCCAGCACGCCATTAGTCTTTTTCAATTGTTCGGTCTGTGCCTTTTTCACATTCTTCAACTCAAAGCGCAGACGAGTGACGCAATGCGTCAGAGAAATAACATTTTCTTCGCCACCGACCAGTTCAAGAATTTCTTTTGCCAGTTCAGCACCATTTCTTTTTTCTGCCATTCCGGGAACCTCCTGTTCCTTTCCTTCCAGCTGCAGGGTCAGCCGACCGCGTTCCAATTCTGCACTGATAACGCCCTGCACCTGATTGACTGCTGCCAAATTCACTACACCGGCATCTTTGAGCATAAGATACAGCGTGCCCTTACGCGGAATCGTCCGGCTGACATTCTCCTGACCTCCGATGTACGGATAAACGCTTTGTAAGATGTCCTGTTCTGCCATTGCAGTGTCCTCCTTGTGAATGTTCGGATATATGTAATTCCTGTGCACAGAATACATCAAAGTAAAAAATCCGGAGCACACTTCACCACAACAAAATCGGCAGGGAAGCTCCCTCGTTTGCTGCGTAAAGTCCGCCCCGGATATCGCGCCATTTCAGGCTATCGCTCCAGAAACCAAGCTTTCTGTTTATTCTTGTTCTCGCTCATACACACGCTGGATATGCATGATGAGGTATACAACTTCATCATCGTTGCAATCCCATCCGTAGGTATTCTTCAGATATTCTACGACCTTCAATGTACAGGCATAAATATCGGGATATTCACGCATTAAGGTTCTCCGAAGATTGCTGGATATATTATCCGTCTGTACACCTGCCTGTAATCGCTGAATCAAATAACGCAGATGGGTTGCAAACCTGCTGTAATTGTAGCTATCCTTATCCAGCTGAATGTGCAAGCTGCTTTCCACGATTTCGTTAACTTTGGCAATCACCTGCATACTCAGCATCAGGCTGTGCATATCGCCGCTTTCTGCTTCGGCATTGATAAAATGCATTGCGATGCTGATTGCTTCGCTTGCAGGCAGGTTCATTCCAGTCTGTTCGTTCAGCATCTTTAATGCCATATCTGCCATAGCTGCTTCTCTAGGATATAGATGGCGAATATCATAAGCAATCGGTGTGGTCAGGTCCACACCTTTTTTCAGGCGCTCCGCTGCAAACTGGATATGGTCAGCCAGTGTAAATGGAAGATTCGGATTCAGGGAACAGTCCAATTCAATGCCTGCCTGATCTGCAATGTCAGCACAGACCATTACGATGGGCTGCGAAAGTTCTGCAATCATTCCAAGGTACTTCGGGTCAACATCGTAAAATGTACGCTCAATTTTGGAAAGATCATCCAGTTTGTATGGCATTTGTGGAAAACCAATTCCTTTGCCCATCACTACGATTTCGTGACCTGTCCGGTCAATCGCTAATGCGGCACTCGTATTGATTTTTTTAACAAGCTTCATCTGCCGCACCACTTTCCCGAAAAGACCTGTAAAAGAAAAAAGCCTCCGAAACAACACCTGACAATCCACAGATAAGGCATCAATGAACCACATTGGACCCTATTCTGTACTGCCACAAGTATCGCTTCCGAGGAATATCGCCTTGTTACGCCAATTAGTATAGCAAACTATTTAAGTGATGTCTATTGTCATTTTCAATAAATCGAATTTATGATTTTTGTCATATTCGCAAAAGCCCTTCCTGAATGATTTTATAAGTCTTACTATCACTGCTTTACTGCAATAAAACTTGCAAAACCATCTTGACGCTCACCGCAATCCATGATACCCTTTATCGCAAATCCCACCAAATTTGTAGAAAAGTACAGAGCGGCGAGGATTTATTCTCCATGAAGATTTTTACCGCCCCGCAACACACCCGATCTATTTTGCCGCCGATTCACCCGACAAAATCATCGCTGCGCTGCATGGGCGGTATTTTTCTTTTTCACAAATAAAATCTTATGTAGTTGTTCAATCTTCC
>OGYW01002269.1_pt1 | contig 15038 bp, 17 predicted proteins | sample 1576621 | NCBI WGS metagenome assembly OGYW01 (sample SAMEA3541528, study PRJEB24748) | human gut metagenome | biome: human gut; feature: human-associated habitat; material: faeces | place: China | collected 2012 | reverse complement strand
TGCTGAATGTGGTTGTATTGTAATTGAAGGAAGTCGCACCAGTGCAGCGTATCAGGATTTAGTTGGTATTCTTCTTGCAAATAACTATTCTGTTGAAGTCATACCAATGGATGAACGCAGAAAGTTAAAAATCATTATCAAGGAAAGTGAGGTATAAGAGTATGGTAAATGAAAGACAGGGAAAAGTTTACAATCCCCGCCCGATATATAACAGAAAGTTATTACGTTCAGTGATTCGTGCGGGAGTTCAGAAACAGTTTGGTCAGCATCATGTTTCTGCTAATATGACGGGAAACTTTGAAAAAATTAGAAAGGAACAGGTGAAATAATATGGCACAGATGCTTTTGATTATGGGTGAATCAGGTACAGGAAAAAGTACCAGTATGAGAAATTGCGATCCGGCAACAACTGCCGTTGTGAACCCGGTTGGTAAGCCGTTACCGTTCAAGGGTAAGTTCACAATGCTGAACAGTGAGGTTGAATCACGCAAAATCTGCAAGTTTATGAAGGAACAGGCAGCAGCCGGGAAGAAGTTACTGGTGGTTGATGACTTCCAGTATATTCTTTCAGTCCCTTACATGAACCGTATCAAAGAAAACGGTTGGGACAAGTGGAATGACTTCGGTGCAAACTACTTTGAAATCATTGAGGTGTGCAAGGAACTTCCTGATGATGTGGTGGTTGCTTATATGACCCACACAGAAACACTTGAAAATGGTGTTACTACTATTAAGCTGATCGGAAAGTTACTTCGTGAGAAGATCACCATTGAAGGACTTTTCACCATTGTACTTAGAACAGGCGTGAATGAAGGAAAGTATTACTTCTACACACAGAACAGTGGCAAGGACACCGTGAAGTCACCTATGGGAATGTTCCCGGCATACGCCATTGACAATGATCTGAATTATGTGGCTGATAAAATCCGAAACTTCTATGAAGTCGGTGAGTATAAGACAGATGCAGAAATGGGTCAGGCTGATGTACAGGCTGCATCCGATCTTGAAAAGCCGGATGCAAACGGTAGACGGGCAAGGGGTGGAAAAAAGACCACATCCACAGCAACACCACCTACCACAACAGAGGATGCAGCACCAAAGACAGGCAGAACCGCCCGCAAGACACATGATGAAGTGGTGGCTGAAAATAATCAGAAAATGGCTGATTATATGGCAGAGCGTGACAAGGCTATTGATGCGGTTGCTGATGGGCGTGAAGAAATCCCGTTTAATGAAGCGTGTGCAGCAGCGGATTCTGTACCGCAGCCGGAACTTGAAACACCGCCAAGAAGAACACGCAAGGAAAGAAAGGCAGCAGAACAGGATGGTACAACAAACACTGATTCTGAAAGTGTTGTACTGGATGCAGATACTTACTTCTATGTTCCGGCTGATGACAATTATGTGATGAAGCATAAGGGTGACAAGGTTGACCTGATTGTTGATGGTGTGGAAGTGATGAAGGTTATCAGCAAGGAAGAATTTGGTGAAGGTGTGAAGCGTTTAGCACAGGCAGACAACCCTAAGCCGGAAAACCCTATTGACGGGGCAATGAACCCGCCGGAGAAGGGTAGACGCACAAGAAGAAGTGCAGCACAGGCACAGCCTGATAATGCAGATACAACAGCGGATGAAACCCCGGCAGTAGATGAACAGCCGACTGGCAGAACCCGCAGAGTAAGAAAAACACGCTAAGAAAGTGAGGTAAAAGAACATGAACAATCCTTTTGGTTTACCTGATGAACTGTTTGGTGCAATCCTTGCATCAGCAATCACAGAAGGAATGAACACGGCAAGTAGCCGTTCAATGAAGAACCCACACCCGGTAGCACCTAAACAGGATGTACCGCCGGAAGATGGTGCAACTGCTGCAAAGAAAATCTATGATTCCTATGTAAAAGCCGGGTTCAATGAGGTTCAGGCGTTTGAGTTATTAAAGTTAGTATTAAGCAAATAAGAAAGGTTAAAAGGTGAAAAATTATGGCTATTGATTTCAGTGCATTTGATGAAAAGGTTGATTTACAGGAATTACAGAATGAGGTGCAGAACGCACCTGACAATGATTTTGCTGATGTGCCGGATGGTACATATATCATTGGTATTGAGAAGATGGAAATTAAGTTGACCAAGGCACAGGATAAGTTGATGTTTGCAGTTCAGGCAAAGATCAAGGAAGGTGAACAGGCAAACCGCATGATCTTCTTCAACCGTGTTATTTCCGGCAACAGTTCCGCAAAGTGGACGGACGGACAGGCAATCAAGTCTGTATGCACTTGGGTGAACAAGCTGATTGCAGAAGATGACACACCTGTTGAATTTGTGAACTATGCAGATTTTGCAGATCAGATTCTTGATGTGTTCCAGTCCATTCAGGGTGCGATTGAAGTTGAAGTTGATTACAAGGCAGATGCTTTCAACCCTATCACAATCAAGGAAGTTTTTGATTGCTAAAAAATTTTACTTGTGAAGTTAAGAAGTCTTAACTTAAAATGTTATCAGGCGGTGGCGGGGTCACACCTTCCACCGCTATTTTCAGAAAGGGTGAATGTAGTGATATTTTATGACTTTGAGGTTTTCAAGGAAGATTGGCTTGCCGTTTTCATTGATGTGACCAAGAAAAAAGAATATGTGATAATCAATAACCCTGATGAATTAAAAGCCTTATATGAAGCGAATAGCAAGGATATATGGGTAGGTTATAACAACCGCCACTATGACCAGTACATATTTAAGGGGATTCTGTTGGGAATGAACCCAAAAAGAATCAATGACTGGATAATTGTTGAAAAAAGGGAAGGGTGGCAATTTTCATCAGCGTTCAACAAAGTTCCAATGATTAACTATGATGTTATGCCGAACCCCCCGGTTGGTTTGAAAACACTGGAAGGTTTCCTTGGCAGCAATATCAAGGAAACGGATGTTGATTTTAGAATAAACAGGAAATTGACCAAGGAAGAAATTGAAATGACGGTTTTCTACTGTCGGCATGATGTGGAAGAAACCATCAAAGTATTCCTTGAAAAAATAGATGAATTTAATGCAATGCACGGTATCATTCAGGCTTTCCCGGACATTGTGAACCTGTCTGATATAGGGGACAGTGAAGCAAGAATCACCGCAAAGGTGCTTGGGTGTTCCCGCAGATCATTTGAAGATGAATTTGATTTTTACTTCTTGCCGTGCTTGCAACTGAAAAAATACAAATATGTTCAGGATTGGTTTGAACAGAAAAGACAGGAAGCCTTGTCAATGGACTTGGCACACATGGATAAATACTCAAAACGTACATGGTATAAGGAACAGGGTCTTGAAACCGTGGTTGCGGGTATTCCTCATTCATTCGGTTTTGGCGGTGTTCACGGGGCAACAGCCACACCAATTCACAAGACCGGGCAACTACTGCACGTTGATGTAAATAATTACTATCCATCAATGCTGATTGCTTGGGGACTGGTTACAAGGGCAGCAACCAATGACAATTACCCGTTAGTGTATAACACACGAAAAGCCATGAAGGAAAAACAGATTGCTGCAAAAAACGCCGGAAATAAGAAAGAGGTCAAACGGTGGAAGAAAGCACAGTTGCCATATAAGAAGATGCTGAACGCCTTGTCAGGTGCAATGAAGGATGAAACCAATGCAGCGTATGACCCAAGAAACAATAACTGCATGTGCATCAACGGTCAGTTGATGTTGCTTGACCTGATTGAACACCTTGAAGTTGTACCGGGATTTGAACTGATTCAGTCCAACACGGATGGTCTTATTATTTGGATTCCGGACACAGATGAAGCCTTTGAAATGGTTGATGATATTTGTTGGGAGTGGGAACAGCGTTGTTCAACAGATCAGTGTTCAATTCTTCTTGAACTGGATAACATCAGTGAAATCTATCAGAAGGATGTGAACAATTACCTTTGGGTTGGTATTGACGGCGGTGTTGAAAGAATCGGTGCTTATGTGAAGGAACTTTCAGCGGTTGACAATGATCTGCCAATCCTGAATAAAGCACTGGTTGACTACATGGTTAAGAAAACCCCGGTTGAACAGACCATCAATCAGTGTGATGACCTGATTATGTTTCAGAAGATCGTCAAGTTATCAGACAAGTATGATTGGGTGGAACATGAGCATTGCACCCCGCTTGTCAGTCATATAGGCAAAAGAACAATCAAGACGGTGTATGAATACCCTGACAAGGACAAATACACATATAAGTCATACAGGGTGTTTGCATCTAACGATCAGCAGCATGGAAGATTGCTGAAACGTAAACAGGTGAAAACCAAGGGTGAAAAATTCGGTAATACACCTGACCACTGTTTCATTTTCAATGATTCAGTTGTTGGGGTAAAAACACCGCCTGAACTTGATAGGCAGTGGTACATAGATTTAGCAAAGAAACGCTTGAAACAATTTGGTGTTGTAGCGTAACACCGGGAAGGAAGGTTTTCATGGATTTAGAAATCAGATATGAAAATGGTTCAATGACAGTTCATCTTGAAGAATTTCTTTCAGAACGCAGAATTGCAAAGGTCAGGAAACTGCTGAAAGTTATCAGAAGCAGTTTCACACCTGAATGTGAACAGCAGATGAAAGAATTTATTCAGGAACAAACTGAACAGTTTGAACAGGTTCAGAAGGAACACAGTATTTACATTGAAGGGTACACGCAAAAGGTCAAGTATGCGGAACAGCAGATCATGCAGACCAAGCACCGTATTTCACAGATTCAGACGGGTGTTAAAAACGCACGGTTTCTCCGGGATTCACACAGGAAGAACACAAAGGTTTGGAAGAACCGCAATGCTGATGTAAAAAAGTACAGGGAACGCCTGAAAGAACCAAGGGCAACCTTGAAAGAACAGAATGAAGAACTTAGGAATTTGAAAAACCTGTTATGGCAAAGGCAAAAGGCTTTTGACTGTAATGTCAGAAACAAGGAATTTTATAAAAAAGTGATGCAAGAAATCACTTAAAGGATGGTGATAAAAAATGCCACTATATAAAGGTTATGTTGAAACCAAAGGCAAGGCAAGCATTGAAAAATTGAAAAACAGAACCAAGTGGAAAACCTATGATGAAGTTAAAAACCTGAATGGTTTTGGCGGGGTCTTGTCTGATGATACCATCCTTATTGACATTGATGATTCTGAACAATCTGAAATCCTGATGAACATAGTTGAAGAATATCAACTTGACTGCAAGGTGATCTGCACCAGTAGGGGCAAACACTTCTTGTTTAAGAATCACAGCATCACAAGGAACAGGACACATATTCAGTTGGCGGTTGGTCTTACTGCTGATATAAAAGTCGGCAGTAAGTTGTCTTATGAAGTCATCAAGATTGACGGTGAAGAACGTTTTTGTGAATGGGACATTGAAGAAGGCGGGCAATATCAGGAAGTACCCAAGTGGTTGTTCCCGGTCAAGGCAACCGCTGACTTCATTGATATGGATGCCGGGGACGGTAGGAATCAGGCGTTGTTCAATTATATTCTGACCCTGACTGCAAATGACTTCACGGTTGAAGAAACCCGTGAGTGCATCCGCATCTTGAACAAGTTTGTTCTGAAACAACCGCTTGGTGATGATGAACTGGAAGTGATCTTGCGTGATGAAGCATTTCAGAAGCCTGTTTTTTTCCTTGGCAGCACATTCCTGTTTGATAAGTTTGCCACATTTATGAAGAATACTGCACACGTTATCAAAATCAACGGGCAGTTGCATATATACAAAGACGGTGTGTATTCCAATGGGTACAAAGAAATTGAATCAAACATGATTCAGCATATCCCAAACCTGAAAAAGATGCAACGCCGGGAAGTACTTGATTATATGGAATTGATTGTTGATGAAAAGGTACAGTCAGATGCAAACCTGATTGCTTTCAATAACGGCATATATGACATTGTGACCGGGGAATTGAAACCATTCAGCACTGATATTGTTATTACAAATAAAATCCCGTGGAACTATGACCCGGATGCTTACAGTGAACTTGCAGACAACACCCTGAACAAATTAGCGTGTGGTGATGCTGCAATCAGGGCATTATTGGAAGAATGTATTGGTTACTGCTTTTACAGGCGTAATGAGTTAGGCAAGGCGTTCATCTTGACTGGTGACAAGTCCAACGGAAAAAGTACATTTTTGGATTGTGTCAAAGCAATCCTTGGTGATCGGAACATATCAGCACTTGACCTGAAAGAACTTGGGGACAGATTCAATACTTCAATGATGTTCGGCAAATTGGCAAACATTGGTGATGATATTGGTGATGATTTCCTTCAAGGGTCACAGGTCAGTGTGTTTAAGAAGATTGTCACAGGTAATCGCATCAAGGCAGAACGCAAGGGACAAGACCCTTTTGAGTTCAACCCGTTCATCAAGTTACTGTTTTCTGCAAATGACATACCAAGGATGAAGGACAAGACCGGGGCGGTGCTTAGGCGTTTGGTCATTATCCCGTTCAATGCTTCATTCAGCAAGGATGACCCTGATTATGACCCATTCATCAAGTACAAACTGATTCAACAGGACAGTGTTGAATATTTAATCAGGCTTGGTGTGGAAGGTCTGAAAAGAATTATCATCAATGATGAATTTACCAAGTCAGACAAGGTTCAGAACCAGTTGACAGAGTATGAGGAAGAAAACAACCCTATTCTTGCATTTATCAATGACACTGGGGTTGACATGATAGAAAATGAACCAACAAATGAGGTTTACAAGCGGTATCAGGTATTTTGTGCAGACAACAGTATGCAGCCAATGTCAAATATCGTATTTAGTAAGCAGATCAACAAACGCCTTGACTTGGAAATTTCAGTTGTAAAACTGAACGGTCAGACAAGGCGTATTTTCAGAAGTAGAAAGGACGGTGATTGAAATGAATGAAGTTTTGTTCAGCAGTAACACAGATGACTGGGCTACACCACAGGACTTATTTGATGCACTGGATGCAGAATTTCATTTCACATTAGACCCATGTTCCAGTGAACAGAATCATAAATGTGACAGATATTTTACTAAAGAAGATAATGGGTTATTGCATGACTGGGGGGGGAATGTGTATTTTGCAACCCACCCTATGGTAAAGAAATGTATAAATGGGTTGAGAAATGCTATTTTGAGGGACGGAAAGAACACACAACCGTTGTTCTGTTGATTCCGGCAAGAACAGACACCAAGTATTTTCACGATTTTATTATACACAGGACAGAAATTCGATTCATAAAAGGTCGGTTGAAATTTGGGAACAGTAAAAATGCAGCACCTTTTCCTTCAATGTTGGTGATATTCAGGGGTGCAAAAGTTTGATAAGAAAGGAAGGTATCAGTTAGTGAAAAGTGGAAGAAATACAGAAGGTTATGCAGACCCAACGGCAACTATTGCCGTTGGTAGAGTGGCAAAGGAAGAACGTGAACAGATTGAATGTGAAGCAGCAGACAAACGTGCCTATGATCTGATTAAGGTTTTGAAGTACATCATCAAAGGTGCGGGGTTTGAACTGACTGAACGTGTTCAGGTGAAAGATACCAAGACAGGAAGGGTTTACAGATGATTGAAAAAATAAAGAAATTCATCAGAATAATCACAATACTACTAATGACCGCCCTTGTCATATTTCTAATATACACAGTATTCAAGTATGAATGGAAAAACATACTTTGTTTTGTAAGTGTCATTACAGTGTTTCTTATTATCTGTTGGGCGTTTGATTGGTGAAAGGAAGGTGTTCAGAATGACAGAAAATGTATGTGTTACCTGTCAGTATTATGAAAGTTGCAACCGCCCTGAACGCTTTATGAAGTGTATGGGATATAAAGAAAAACAGGAAAGGGGTGAAGTAAATGCACAGCAGACTGGAAGATGATGCACAGTATGAATGGTGCAGACAGTGGGAAGAAGAACACAGACGGAAGATCACCCGGAAGAAACAGAAGAAAATCAGACGGGTGCAGCACTGGTGTAACTGCAAATTATATATCAAGTATGCTTGGTATGAGTTCCGGGCAATGATGAAAGGTTAAGGATGAACAGAATGGAAAATAAACTTTTAGAATTATTTGAGAAACAGGACACAGTATCAATGAATGATGACATTTTCCCGCTTGTGGAAGAAGAATTTGCGGGTCAGGTCATGGGTAATGAAATTTATGAACTTGCACACCAGTACATAGGTCAGTTGTTGTGGGGTGTGTATGCAGCGGGAATCAGTTTCATTGCATCACCTGTTTTTGGAAGTGGTGACTTTGGAAAAATGGTTGTGACTGATGTTGTTTATGAAAAAGTTGGTGCAATTATGAAATAGTTACTCAAAGTTACGGTTGGTTACGGTTGGCGGTTACGGTTAAAACCCTTGTAAATACTGGCGGTTACGGTTGGTTACGGTTAAATGTAATTTTCTTAATATATTTATTTTTATTATATTCTATGTACTTATAAAAAGTAAAAATATAGAGTATAAGGGTTTAACCGTAACCGTAACTAACTGTAACTCCCTTGAAAATAAAGGCTTTCAAGGTGATTTCAGGGTGATTTTAACCGTAACTGCAAGCGTAACCGTAACCGGGAAAGGATAGGTGAAAGTGATGAATGATAAAAAATTGACTGCACGGCGGTACTTAGAGCAGATACAGGAATTTGATATTTATATCAATCAGGACTTAGAACGCCTTGAAGAAATGAAAATCAATGCTTGCAGTACAGGGGCAATAGATTATTCCAAGGATAGAGTGCAGACCAGTCCATCAGGTGATACACTTTGCAAACAGGTGACAAATTATGTTGCTTTCAATGATAAAATCAATGCAGAAATTGACAGTTTTGCAGATGCTAAAGAACAGATCATCAAAGAAATCAGAGGTTTGCGTGATAAAAATTATGTTCAGGTGTTGTATAAAGTGTATGTTCAGTACAAAACAGTGAAACAGGCATCCAAGGAAATGAAAAAGTGCTATAATTACACGGTTGAACTGCATAACAAGGCACTTGCAGCGTTTGAAAAAACTTATCAAAACTTACATTATTTGATGTAATCGGTTATAATCTGACGATTGACAAACGGGTACAAGGCTTTTATGATAAACTTGCAAAAACTGGGTTGCAGATAATTCTTAATGAATTATCTGCAATTTTTATTTTATGCCAAAAATGAGAAAGGAAGGGGTGAACCTTTGAATGGCAAAAGGAAAATATCAAGAATGGTTGACAGAAGAAGGTTTGCTGCAACTGGAATCATGGGCAAGGGACGGTCTGACAGATAAACAAATTGCTTCAAATATGGGAATTACTGAACAAACTTTGAATGTATGGAAAAAGAACTATCCTTCATTATTTGAGTCCCTAAAAAGGGGAAAGGCAGTTGTTGACATTCAAGTTGAAAATGCTTTACTGAAAAGGGCATTAGGTTATTCCTATGATGAAGTGACAAAGGAAAGGGTACTTGATTATGATCCGTCAACAGGTCAAGTTGTCGGTTCACACATGGAAGTGACCAAGACTGTCAGAAAAGAAGTTCAGGGTGACACCACAGCACAGATATTTTGGTTGAAGAATCGCAGACCTGAACAATGGAGAGATAAAAGGGATGTTTCTGTTGAAGGTGAAATCAATACCAATAATCCGTTCAAAGGTTTATCAACGGATGAATTAAGGAAGTTGATTGAAAGTGAAGAATAAAACAGCACTTATTCAAGGGGCAAAATGTGAACTGTCAAGAAGGGAATTTTGGCAGTATTGCCGAACTAAAGCACCTGACTTTTACAAAAAAGACAGGTATTTTTTGCATGAATTTTGTGATGACCTTCAATCCTTTATTGAACCAACAGATGAACATGAAGTTTTGGTTGTGAATATGCCACCAAGACACGGTAAGTCACGAACCATAGGGAACTTTGTTGAATGGGTACTTGGTAACGATCAGACCCAAAAAATTATGACAGGCTCATACAATGAAACCCTGTCAACGAACTTTTCAAAAGGTGTAAGAAACACTATTCAGGAAATAAAGGGTGATGCAGATAAAATTGTTTATTCTGACATTTTCCCCGGTGTAAATATCAAACGTGGTGACGGTGCTATGAATATGTGGTCTTTGGAAAAAGGCTATAATAATTATTTGGCTACTTCACCAACTGGTACAGCAACAGGTTTTGGTGCTTCAATAATGATTATTGATGATCTTATCAAGTCGGCACTTGAAGCAAATAATGCTGATACACTTGAAAAACACTGGACTTGGTTCACAGATACAATGCTTTCACGATTAGAAGAAGGTGGGAAGATCATTGTTGTTATGACCCGTTGGCATAGTCTTGACCTTGCCGGAAGAATCATTGAAACCTATGGTGATAAGGTCAAGGTTGTTCAGTATAAGGCTGTTCAGGATGACGGTTCAATGTTATGCCCTGAAATATTATCACGCAAGTCTTATGAAACCAAAAGAAAAGCAATGGGTGCTGATATTGCAGAAGCAAACTATCAGCAGAATCCTATTGATATAAAAGGACGATTATATCAGTCCTTCAAAACTTACAGTAAATTACCAGTTGATGAACACGGTCAGGCATTGTATTCAGCAGTTAAGAATTACACTGATACTGCTGATACAGGTGATGACTTCTTGTGTAGTATTGACTATGTGGAATATAACAAAGAAGCCTATGTTATCAATGTTATTTACACAAAGGACGGTATGGAAATTACAGAACCCGCAGTTGCAAAGATGCTTTATGAAGATAAAGTCAACATTGCAGACATTGAATCAAATAATGGCGGGCGTGGTTTTGCAAGAAATGTTGAATCAATACTTAGGTCAAAGTTCAGCAGTAACAAAACAGTTATTCATCCGTTCTTTCAGTCAAAGAACAAGATTTCAAGAATTTTGTCCAATAGTACATGGGTAATGAATCACATTTATTTTCCGGTCAACTGGCAAGACCGCTTTCCTGATTATTACCTTGCAATGGTAAGGTATCAGAAAGAAGGAAAGAACGCACATGATGATGCACCTGATGCAACAACAGGTATAGCAGAAAACATTGGTGGCGGTGCTGCATTTAGTTTTGATTAAGCAATTACCGGGTAGAATACACGGCATCAGCAACCGTTCTTTTTGGACGGTAGGAAACGGTTGTCAAATGCTTACTCCGGGGCGGTTGCAACAGGTGACCGCCTATGATGCCTGTATAACTACTTTTTGAATAAAAGAAACAAATTAGTAACACATACCCTTGGAAACATAGTGTTTTCAGGGGTTTTGATTTTATTATGCAATGAAAGGGGTGATTGAACAGTGTTCAGTTCCTTTGTGGATGCAATCACTTTGAAATTAAGTAATTTCATACTGGAAGGGGCAAAATCCCACATGACTGACTTAGAATTTCTTGAAAAAGAAATCCTTGCTTGGAAGTGTTCACCCCGTAGGATGATGCAGATTAAGGGATTTCTGTATTATGACGGTGACCATGATGTGATTCACCGCAAGCGTACAATGATAGGTGAGGACGGCAAACTTGAAGTTGTTGAGAACTTACCAAACAACCGTATTGTTGATAACCAGTATGCAAAAATGGTGAATCAGAAAGCCAATTACCTGTTCGGCAAGCCGTTTACATTAAACGGTGACAATGAACAGTACATTGAACTGCTGAAAAAGGTATTTGACAAGAAGTTCATGCGAACATTAAAGAGTGCGGGCAAAGCTGCATATAATGGCGGTATTGCTTGGCTATATCCTTACTACAATGACCGGGGGGAATTTGCTTTCAGGCTTTTTCCCGCTTATGAGATTTTGCCGTTTTGGAAAGATTTTGAACATACTGAACTGGATTTCTTCATCAGACTGTATGTGTCAGTTGCTTATGACGGCACACAACGCAAGTACATTGAAAAGGTTGAATTGTATGATCTGACAGGTGTTCACCTGTTCATACTGGACGGTTCAAAACTGATACCTGATGTTGTGAACAATGACACTGCTGATTTCCCGCACGTTACAATGACGGATGCAGCCGGAAATGTGCAAATGTTCAACTGGCAGCGTGTTCCCCTGATTCCATTGAAAGCCAATGAACAGGAAACACCGCTGATTAAAAGGGTCAAGTCCTTACAGGACGGTATCAATGTGATGCTGTCTGACTTTGAAAACAATATGCAAGAGGATGCAAGGAACACCATTTTGGTACTGAAAAACTATGACGGTACTAATTTGGGTGAGTTCAGAAAAAACCTTGCAACCTTTGGTGCAGTCAAAGTCAGGTATGACGGTGATACCAAGGGCGGGGTTGAAACCCTTGAAATCACAGTCAACGCAGAGAATTACAAGACCATTGTGGAAATCTTCAAGAAAGCCTTGATTGAGAACGCAATGGGTTATGATGCCAAGGATGACAGACTTTCCGGCAATCCTAATCAGATGAACATTCAGTCAATGTATTCTGACATTGATACAGATGCCAATGATACGGAATCAGAAGCACAGGCAACAATGGATGATGTACTTTGGTTTGTCAACTGCCACCTTGCCAATACAGGACAGGGTGATTTTGAAGGTGAAGAAGATGGGGTTGATGTAGTATTCAACCGTGATATGCTGATGAATGAATCAGATATTATTGATAACTGTCAGAAGTCACAGGGAATCATTTCTGATGAAACAATCATCAGTATGCACCCTTGGGTGGATGACCCGCAACTTGAAATGGAACGCCTGAAAAAGCAGAAGGAAGAAGCACAGAAAGAAATGCTTGCACAGTATGACCCGTTTGGTACACAGAATCAGAACGGTGACGATGCAGATGATGACCCTGACAACAAAGGTGACCCGTCACAGGGAAGTCAGGGCGGTGAAGTAGATGAATAACGGTGAATACTGGCAGAAGCGTTTTGAACTGCTTGAACAGGCTGCACACCAACAGGGGGTTCAGTGCTATGCGGATATTGAAAAACAATACCGACAGGCACAGAAGCAACTTGAAGGTCAGATTGCTGCATGGTATCAGCGTTTTGCATCTAACAATGGGGTAACCCTTGCAGAAGCAAAGCGGATGTTGAACGCAAAGGAACTTGCTGAACTGAAATGGGATGTGAACCAGTACATTCAGTACGGTCAGGAAAATGCGATCAACGGCACTTGGGTCAAGCAGCTTGAAAACGCATCTGCAAGATTCCATATCAGCAGACTTGAAGCCTTGAAGTTACAGACCCAACAGAGCATTGAAGTCATGTTTGGAAACCAACTTGACAGCATTGACAGCACAATGCGGAATGTTTACAAGTCCGGCTATTATCACACAGCCTATGAGATTCAGAAGGGTGTGGGTGTTGGTTGGGACTTTTCCGCACTGGATGACAAGCAGATCAGCAAGGTCATCAATAAGCCTTGGGCGGTTGACGGCAAGAATTTCAGTGAAAGGATATGGGGCAACCGTCAGAAGTTGGTCAATGAACTGAACAACACCCTGACACAGAACATCATCTTGGGAAAAGACCCGCAGAAAGCCATTGATGAAATTGCCCGGAAGATGAACACTTCCAAGACCAACGCCGGGCGGTTGGTAATGACAGAAGAAGCCTTTTTCAGTTCCGCAGCACAGAAGGACTGCTTCACTGAACTGGATGTTGAACAGTTTGAAATTGTGGCAACACTGGATTCCCATACTTCGGATATATGCCGGTGTATGGATGGCAAGCATTTCCCTATGTCTGAATGGAAGGTTGGTGTGACTGCACCGCCGTTTCATGTTCATTGCCGTTCAACCACAGTACCATATTTTGATGATGAATTTGATGCTGTTGGTGAACGTGCTGCACGGGATGAAGAAACAGGCAAGACCTACTTTGTACCGGGCAACATGACCTATAAGGAATGGGAAAAGTCGTTTGTCAACGGCGGTGATAAGTCAGGTTTGCAAGAAGCGTTGCCGGATGATACAATCAAGACAGAAGAAAAGAAAACCGTTGATGATTGTGAAACTGTTGAACAGGTTCAGGATTTGATGAAAGATCAGCAATGGTTTAGGGTTGCGGAAATCAACGGTCATGTGTATGACACCAATGAAAGAATAGGTCTGAAAGGCTTGGATTTGGGTTGTGCAAAGTCCATTTACAAGACCCATGAACAACTATTTGATAAATTCCCGCAGTTGAAGGGAAAATTGAACGCAGTTGGAAGTACGCAGTTGGGCGGTATGACATACGCACAATGTTCTTTTGGTCTTGGTCACGGTGGTGTTACGGTCAATACAAAGTATTTTTCTGATATGGAAAAACTTGCAAAGTCCTATGAAAAAGACTTGCAAGCGGGTTTTCATCCAAAGGGTACAGATTTCAGTGCTATTGTTATGCACGAACTGGGACACGCTATTGATGATTACCTGTCATATACTGAAATGGTATGTGGGTTACTGAATAATTACAGACCGAAAATTGTATCTGCTGATCTAAGACCAAAGGTAATGAGATCATGCGGGTTGAAAGTTTCTGACATACGCAATGAAGTCAGTGGATATGCAACCAAAGATGCACAGGAATGGTTTGCTGAATGTTTTGCTGAATACATGGTATCGGATGAACCAAGACCTGTTGCAGCAAAGTTTGGTGAAATGTTGGAAGAACTGTTGAAAGGGGTGAAGTAATATGTCACAATCAATGCCGTCATTTTGGGATAGTCCTTTTTTTGTCCCTGAACCTGACAACTGGCATCTGACAGAGGATGCCCCGGAAGAATTAAAGAAAGAATTTGCAGAGTATATGAAAGAATCTGCTGATGAAAGCACGGTCAAATAACCGTGCTTTTTTCATACCTTAACAAGTTATCAATAGACCTGTAATAACTGCTATATGGCGGTTATATGAGGTCAGAAAGGGGGATAAAAGGCACATGAAAACGTACACAATGAGAAAGGCATGGTGATCCTGATTATCTCCCGGCTACTGGGTCAAGTAGCACATAGAAAAGGCATCCGGCAACGGGTGTCTTTTTTCTTGCGGGTTGTCAAGCGTAAACCGAACAAAAACCAATCAATCAT